>PVMS01017357.1_pt1 | contig 16355 bp, 14 predicted proteins | sample 1853461 | NCBI WGS metagenome assembly PVMS01 (sample SAMN08582032, study PRJNA380276) | Marine sediment metagenome, whole genome shotgun sequencing project. | isolation source: ocean sediment barecode stripped | collected 2017 | reverse complement strand
GGTGGTCTCCAGCTCTTTGATCCACAACAGTTCACCCATGGGATTATATTTCACCATGTAGCCACTTCCGGCTACCCGATCCGTTGTTAAGGTGCTATCTTCTATCTCTATGGACTCCCAATAGGAACCAGTCACATACAGATTGCCTTCGCTATCCACTGCCAGATCCCCTTTCCTTTTAAAGAAAGGACTGACCAGGAACTTACTCCATTGATAGACCCCGTCTTTGTCATATTTAACCAAAAAGATATCATCTTGCACCGATGAGAAAACTTCCACTTCTTCCACTTTCAGTCCTCCTGCAAAATGCCCCAGCAGGTAAATGCCACTGTCTTTCCCCATACAGATGCTGCTGAAGTAGGAGCTGCCTGCACCACTAATGTTTCCAGTCCAGTCCCAGCCCACCACCTTATAGTCTGTATAACCCTGTCCCTTCATGATCACCTGGACTGTGTCTGAAACAAGCCTCTCACAACCATTGTTAACCACGAAGTAGTAGGTACCCGAATCGGCAAGCGTGGCCTGCTCAATGGTGTATATTCCCCTGAACACATCGTGCATCAGGACTCCGTTGTGGTACATTTCGTACTCCAGGCCCTCCAGGTTGTCATTCACATAGAACCAAATATCCACTTTATCCCCTTCGGAGGCATAAATTGTCGGTGTATACACATCATAGATGTAGATGTTATCATACAGCACGCAGGACTTAAGGATAAATTTCTTATTGCTTTCGTTCGTACAAGTATAAGATCTGCAGGAGTACGTACCGAAGACCGACTCGGACTCGATTACCACTAAACAAGTTGAATCCGTTCCATCCTGTATCACCTCTTCTCCCTTAAAAAACTGAAACTGTATATTGGGTCCGCTGGCTGTTGAAAAAAGCTCAATGGTATCCCCAATCGAAGGTTCAAGTAAAACATTGACTATGTCAAAAATGAAATGGGGCTTTGTACCCAGATTCTCTATTTCTTCTACAGTTATCATCCTATTGTAGAGCAGGATATCATCCATTTTCCCAGTAATACCACTCCCCACTGAATTCCCAACCAGAGGGGATCGTCGTTGGCTTGAATGGAGGCATTCCCTGTTTCAAATTCTGCACAGGGTTCAACACCCAGCCACAAGGTTACTCTGTTTCCATCGTATGTGACTGTATAATCTACCCAGCGCCCGGTAATCATTCCCCACTCGCATCTGAAAGTTTGTATTGTACCCTCTCCATCTGTAAAAGAGAAACTCCATGGTGTACCAGAGCCATCATTGGGTCCCGGGTGGACTGAGATCCAGTAGCTGCCGCTATCCGGATCTGCCGGATCTGATTTGGAGATGATCCGTGTTTCCGCTTCAGGAACCGAATCCAGGTATATCCAGAAGGAGATGGAGATAGCATCAGTGAAATCCAGCGATGGATGATCTTCCACCTTTAAAAAGCTATCCGTACTTCCCAGATAAACTGCATTTTGGGGATGGCAATACCGATCCACGGTAATCTCGGCCTTATTGGGAACTGCGGCCTCATTGATTCCGGTGGAGTCCCGGAAACTACCCAGAAAATCATAATGAGCCACCAACTTTGTGGTATCAATAACCGGATAGCCCGATTGCGCATTTAAGACGGTTAAACAAGGAGTGAAAAAACCGATTGTTCCTATAAAAAAAGCAATAGAAAATGTAATAAGGCCTGTTTTCTTCATGGTTGGGGTGTAGGAAGGTTAAATCATGGCCTGACCTCTTCAGTCAGCTAGCTATATTCAATAGTACGAAAAAAGAGTGCTATGGTTGCTGGTAGTTATTAACTTTGTCCCTTTAACTGAGAGAACATTTTCGAAATATTCACGTTCAATAGGATACCAATTGAATCAGCCTGATATTCCATGAATATAACATCTAAGAAATTCTGGTGGCTAACAATGGCCACCTTCCTGGCATTCGCAGCATCTCTGCAAGCCCAATCCTCCTTGCTGGACATCCTTTCAGATGAACTGAACAGAGAATTTACCATCCTTCAAAAGGAGGAAGTGTCCCCCTATTTTCTGGAGTATCGGGCCTCTGATATACATTCAATAATATTGACTGGGTCTTTCGGAAGTCTGACAGACCAGATGAAGAATAAATACCGGGTTCTATTTACTTCCATAAAAGTGGGCGACTACAGTTTTGACAACAACCATCCCTCCGAAAATGGAAATGACAGGTATGGAGGTAGTCGGATGCAAAGCACCCAGCTACCCCTCGAGAATAACGAGGTAGCGATCCGCCAGAAAATATGGAGGCTTACCGATAAGAACTATAAATCGGCGGTCTCGTCTTATCAGAATTTACTCACCAACAGCAAAAAGAGAAATTCCATACCAGACTTCTCCAAAGAAAATCCTCATCAACATGAAGACCCTCCCATGGAGGACCTCCTTGGACAGTTTAACCAGCAAGAGTGGGAATCCAAATTAAAAGAATACTCCGGAGTATTTTTAAGGGACAAGGTATTTATTGATGGAGAAGCCGTCCTGAAATTCAGTACAGAAAGGAAATACTATGTATCCTCTGAAGGCAGTCGAATTGCACAGAACCAAACCAGCGCCACACTTATATTGAGTGTTTCAATCCTGGCTGAAGACGGGGATGTAATTCCCCTTGAAAAAGTATTTCATGCCAGAATTCCGGAAGAATTACCCTCTTCCGATTCAGTCATTCTTGCATGTCAAACATTAGTAAAAGACCTTAGAAAACTTAGCACGGCACCTAAAGCTGCACCCTATTCAGGTCCTGCCATCCTCTCTGCGGCAGCTTCAGGAGTATTTTTTCATGAGATTTTTGGTCATCGCATTGAGGGTCACAGGCTAAAAAGCAAATCGGACGGACAGACCTTTAAAACACGCATTGGAGAACCAGTGCTTAATAAGAACCTGAGTGTAATAAGCGATCCTACCCTTAGCAATTATAACGGGAACTACCTGAATGGATATTATGCCTACGATGAACAAGGGATCCCTGGCCAGAAGGTCACTGTGGTGGAAGATGGCGTTTTAAAGAATTTTCTAATGTCGCGCCAACCCCTGGAAGCAGACTCAAAGTCCAATGGACATGGTCGGGCCAATGCCAGCTCCGAACCAGTCTCACGGCAGTCGAATCTGATTGTCAGTGCAAAGAAAACAAGGAGTGAGGAACAGTTGAGAAAAACGCTTCGTCAGAAGTGCAGGAAGCTTGGGCTGGATTACGGATACTATATTGAAGAGGTATCGGGGGGATTTACGACCACAGACCGCTATCAGCCTAATGTATTCAACATTCAACCCCGAAAGGTATTCCGCATCTATACGGATGGCAGAGCCGATGAGCTGGTCAGAGGGGTAACACTGATAGGTACTCCGCTGGTGATGTTCTCCGGAATTGATGCTGCAGGCGACCAAATGGGAATCTTCAATGGAACCTGCGGAGCAGAGTCGGGCGGAATTCCAGTTTCAACCATCTCACCTTCACTGCTAATTAGCAGGATTGAGACCCAGAAGGAGCCAGAGGGAAACCAGATCAAACCCATCCTCGAGATGCCAGGCGGGATGAAAAGTTCAGCCATTTCTCCTCCCCCTGATAATATTATTGAGCAAGCGCTAATTGATGAGATGAACAGGAACCTGGAGCAACTTAAATACAATGACTTCGATAAACCATTCTTTATCTCATACTCCCTCTCCAACCATCAACTCTATACGGGCTCTGCCACCCTGGGCTCTATGGAAAGGTCCGAGATTCAAAAATTCAGTACCAACAACGTGAGATTAATGGTGGGTAACTACGAATTAAATGATGAGAATTATATAGACCAATCCATTACAGACAACTACTACTCCTCTTATATAACTCCTCCATTGGAATCCGACTACATGGGGATCAGGCGCAGCTTTTGGAAAATGACCGACCAGGTATACAAATCTGCCGGGAACCTCTATAAGAACAAGAAGAAAACGCTTTCCACCATGAACCTTCCTGCCGGATACGATCCCATTCCCGACTTCAGCAAGGAAGAGGTCACCCTTAAGGTCATTGAGAGGAAAACACCGGGGATGGATACAACCGGTTTGGATGAGATGCTGCGTTTTTATTCAAGCATCCTATTGGACTATAGCGAGGTGACAGGCTCCAATGTCTCCATGAATATGCATCAGTCCGATCACTTCTTTGTCAATAGTGAAGGGGCCAGAATCCAATATCCACAGGACCATTCCACCCTAATGATTCAGGTGCAATGTTTTGGCAAAGACTATCAGCCTCTGTTTAGCGCGCTTACATACAATGCCACAACTCCTGCGGCGCTTCCCGTCAGGGAAACAGTGGTGAGTGATGTGCGATCCATGGTGGACAGCCTGCTTATGGTAAGGAATGCACCTATTATAAATGATCGCTACTATGGACCGGTCCTCTTTCTGGGACAGGCAGCCAGCAGCACACTCGAATCCATGCTGACCGGATCTGCCAGTTATCTGACCGCCACAAGAGAGAGCCTTATAAAGGATCAACAAATGAACCTCTATTCCTCTTCCATGATGAATGGCACAGCACCCTCGCTGAATAAGCGCGTTATGCCAAAAAATATCAATATCACATCGCGAAGCCATATGGAATTTTACCAGGATACTGAACTAACCGGCAATTTTGAAGTGGATGCTGAAGGGATTGTTCCTCCTGCAGAACTTTTGCTTGTGAAAAATGGGATCCTGGTCAACCAACTAAACGGGCGTACCCCAACCAAGGATATTCCCCACTCCAACGGTCATATGCGAGGCAGCCTGTTTGGTGGGAAAATGATTGCTCCGGGTATTCTGGACATGGAAATTACAGAAGGAGCCATGAACAAAACGGAATTGAAACAAAAATTGATCTCACTGGCAAAGGAAGAAAATCTGGACTACGCTTACATCCTCCGCTCCATGTCGGGAAATGGAATCCCTCTTCCCCTGCTACTGTACAAGGTGGATCTGGATAATGGCAACGAAAGCCTGGTAAGGATAATAAGTACAATAGATCTGTCAGAAAACAGTCTGCGGGAGATTTCTGACTACTCCTCAGAAAGAGTAGTTCATAATACCCAGATTGGCGGAGGCTTAAGCCTATCTCTGATCATACCGGATGCGTATATCGTTGAAGATGTAACCCTGAGCCCCATCTTCTCCCCCATCTCCATTTCGGCCCCGGTGGTGCCAAACTGATATTATTTATACACTTGAATTAGAGCTTCCTGTTTCTTTAAGAATCCGCTCTCTGATCGATTCTGCCACGAAATTGTTTAGGGACTTATTCTCGGATTTAAAAGTACACTCCGGCATTTAAGGAGGCACTGAGAAATGTTGTTACCTCCTTTTGCCAACCCGATGTACGTAAAAACTTCAAATTACAAAACGCCCCAATGGTTATATCGGTCAGAGGGGTTTCCTCCCTCTCAATGGTATTAAAAGGGGTTTCCAGAGAAAAAATTACCTGAGAATTCAATAAATAATTGAACTGAGGACCTACCACCAGAGTTGGCCTTACTTTGCCTTTCGGGTATCTGTATTTGACAGCAAACATGAGTCTCAGGGTGGAAGTGTTTACGGTAGAACTGTAGATGTAGCTTTCAGAAGCATATCTTACATCTTCAAAACTGCCTGCGTAGCTGTTTTTTAGAAAATCAGCTCCGACCTGAAATGCGAGTTTCTCATTTAATCGTGGAGTTTCAAGTTTTACAAGCAATCCGAAAGTGGGCGCAACATCGACCAGAAAATCAATTTTTTCATAGTAGGCAGAGTTGCTTATGGCCAGTTTGTTTACTGATATACCAAAGGTAGGTGAGAAACTAACTCGCACTGCAGGAACTTCCCTTTGGTATACGATACACTGTTCACCATCACACACATAGTTGTGATATTTTTCAGTAATGTTGATCAGCGATTTGTGATCAAGTACCACATAGTCAATTTCTTTTTGGATTTCATAGCAGTCCGAAAATGAAGCTTTTAACTGACCCACTTGCTGATATCCTTTGGCCATGTAACTTATGCCATTGTGTTCAACCTCCTGTTTTTCATTCACCAAATTGACCAGGTATCCATTCTTTGTTTCAATCGAGTAATGATCTCCTGAGATATCTCTGTAGAAATATAGATTTGCAATTCCATTAACCAGGTACTCCACAAAAATCAGTTTGCTTTCATCCTCCACTTCTACCCATTTGGAAATGAAATATTTACCATCAATAAATCTATATGCCAAGATATCTGAAGGAGTGAACTTGGAAGCCTCAGATTTATCTCCACTCCTGAATGAACAGCTGGTGGTTTGGCGACGATCGCTTCTGTGATCTATCTGACCATAGATGGTATCGAAATCATGTGTAATATAATAGCCTGGGCGAAAATCCGACTGTCCCAATCCTGGAAAGCAAACCAATAGCAATACACATGTAAAATAGAAGTTGGGGTACTTCATTATTCCGGACTTATCTTTTACTGAATTCTCACTATCCTTTTTTATCAGGTCTACCTGAGTAATAGGATCTATCCATATCTCACCATGGCTCCGTCAAACTCTTCCATGAAGCTATCAAAGGAGAAGTACTTGCCATGGGCAGGATAGATGGTATCAACTGGTAGATCTCTGATTATTTTCCAGCTCTTAACCAGGCCTGGCAGGTCTTCAGCAAAAGGAGGAAAGTGCTGTTTGTTGGCCACACCGAAAAGAGTATCCCCGCCTATTAATTCGCCCCCTTCCATAAGGACTACCATGGACCCATGGGTATGACCGGGAGTGTGAATGACCTTACCCGGGAATCCAAATTCACTCAGATCAAATGTATCCTGGATGATTAAATCGGGCTCTACCGGTGGAAATTTGCCCATGCTGCTTCTGAAAGCCCGGGCCAGCCCCACCAACAACTTGGCTTTCCAGCGAGTACCCGGGGGCAGAGGTGCATATCCGGCTTTGAGCCTGTTAATCTCAGAGTGGTGAGACATCACTTTGCAGGAGGTTAACTCTTTCAATTTACCAGCTGAGCCGGCGTGATCAAAATGTGCATGGGTCAGGATTACCAGTTTTAGCATATTAAGCTCAAGACCTAGCTCCCACAGGTCATCAAATATTCTCTGCTCCGACCCCCCGTTTCCTGAGTCCACCAGGATGGCCTCACCCGGCCTGTAGATCAGATATGCTGATACATTCACAAGAGAGATCCTGTGAACCTTGTAAGTTAATTTTGTCATTACTTTATCGGGAAATCCATTATCTTCTCCCCTTCCAGGTATGCCTCCAGCCTGTCATTGATGGCTACGGGTCCTACCCCTGCCGGCGTACCTGTAAAAATAAGGTCGCCTGTCTTAAGGGTCATAAACCGGGAAACATAGGAGATAATCTTCTCATAACTGAAGATCATCAGAGAACTATTTCCGTCTTGAACAGTTTTGCCGTTTATATCCAGGTTGAAGGAGAGCTTGTGAATATCCTCATATTTTTTCACCGGAAAAAATTCACTGATGGGAGCAGAATAATCAAATCCCTTGGCAATCTCCCATGGAAGGCCCTTTTCCTTCTGTTTTGCCTGCAGGTCGCGTGCAGTGAAATCCACACCCAGACCTATCTCACTAAAATACTTGTGGGCATATTTTTCTTCAATGCTTTTTCCCAGCCTGTCGATGCGAATGACCAACTCCAACTCATGGTGTACATCGTTTGAGAAATCGGGATAGAAAAATGGTCGGTTGGAAATCACCAGGGCCGAATCGGGTTTCATGAAAAACACAGGAGTGGTGGGTACATCATTGTTCAGCTCTTTTGCATGAGCCACATAATTCCTGCCAATGCAGATGATCTTCATGGTTCTATTTCTTAATGGAATCTAATTTTATGGAGGTGAGGACCTTCTTGGTATAGAGGGGGAAATCCCCATTCATCATCCACCCAAAGTACCCTGGATCGGTCTTTAGCACATCACGTACCGGCTTTCCTTTGTATTTGCCGAAGTTAAATACCTCCACATCATCTTCATTGTAAACAATCCTCCCGGCAAAATCCACATTGCGGTTGTGGGCCGAGAATTCAGCCAGTTTACCAATGTCATTCTCCAGGTTTGGATAACGATCCAACTGGGCCTGTAACACCTCATAGGTGGCCAGGGTATCGGCTTCGGCCGAGTGAGCATCGGTTAACTCTTTTCCGGCAAAGAACTTATAGGCTGCAGTCAGGGTACGAGGTTCCATCTTCATAAAGATGACTTGCACATCTACGAATTTCCTTTTACTCAGATCGATGTCTACCCCTGCTCTAAGGAATTCTTCAGCCAGTAAGGGAATATCAAATCTGACGGAGTTATAACCGGCCAGGTCACAACCTTCAATTTCTTTGGCCAGGCTTCTGCCTATCTCATTAAACGTGGGAGCATCCTTCACATCTTCATTGGAGATGCCGTGAATGGCAGTTACTTTTTCGGGAATGGGCATCTCGGGATTGATCCTCTGTGTTTTAGAGGTTTCATTTCCATTCAGATCCACCTTCAGCCAGGCAATTTCTACGATTCGATCAGCAGCAATATTAATGCCTGTGGTTTCAAGATCGAAAAAGACTATGGGATTCTTCAGGTTAAGCTTCATGCGTTAAGCATTTATCATCATAGGCATCAGGAGCATGAGGGTATCTTCACTCTCATTATCGGTTACTGCCGGGAGCAGTATTCCAGCCCTGGTGGGATCGCTCATCTCCAGAATCACATCATCGGATGTGAGGTTGGCCAGGATCTCAATGAGAAAGGTGGATTTAAAGCCAATCTCCATATCTTCACCTTCATACTGGCAGCTTAACCTCTCAGTGGCAGAGATTGAAAAATCGATATCCTGTGCCGAGATATTTAGCTGATTTCCGGTCAATGCAAGTTTCACAAGGTTGCTGGCCTGGTTGGAAAATACAGATACCCTCTTAAGTGTGTTGTGAAACGAAAGGCGATCAATGCTCATCTTATAGGGATTATCCGTAGGAATCACTGAATTGTAACTGGGATAATTACCTTCCACAAGCCTGCACACCAGTTTGTAATTGGTGAGGGTAAATGATGCATTCCTATCGTCGAATTCAAGTACCACTTTATTCTCCTCCTTGGGCAGAATGTTCTTCAGGAGAGAAGCTGGTTTCTTGGGAAGTATGAAGCTGGATGCGCTTTCAGCGGCAGCATCAGTCCTTTTGTAACGAACAAGCTTATGAGCATCTGAGGCTACAAACGTAATGTCATCGGGTGATAGCTCCATAAAGATACCATTCATAACCGGCCGTAATTCATCATCGGCAGTGGCGAACAGTGCTTTATTGATCCCTGTAAGCAGGACCTCCTGTTCAAGCTCCAGGACTTGCTTCTGATCATCTTTGAGCACAGGCATCTGGGGAAATTCAGCGCCATTCTGACCCATGATGGAAAACGTTCCATTTTCACTCTGGATCACAATCGTCAGACTTTCCGTATTGATCTCAAAAGTGAGAGGAATATCTGGAAACTCTTTAAGTGTATCGGTAAGTATACGGGCAGGAACTGCTACAGCTCCCGATCCATCGGTATTCTCCAGCTGGATCTGGGTAATCAGAGTGGATTCCAGATCCGACGCTGTAATCTCCAGTTTACCGTCCTCCAGAGAAAAGAGGAAATTATCTAGAATTGGAAGCGTGTTTTTATTACTGATCACACGACTGATGGCCTGTAGATGGCCCAACAGTTCCATACTGGATACAACAAATTTCATGGTCATTCGGGTTTTTAAAAATAAGTCATTAATCCATCAATTATACGAAAAATAAATGTGAAAGCCTCGACTACTTATCCCCAACATAATGGGACAAATCGTACATCAGTACATCCAGGTATATATAGTTGACTATCAGTGCCTCAGGCTTATCATTATAGAACACCAAAGCCTTGAACATATGGGGTTGTTCACCCTGGTTTTCAACGTAGGGAAAAACCTGAAGGCTATGTTTCTCTCCCCCGTATGACTCAACGCGCAAATGTGCCATTGCCTGGGGAGAAGAATCAGCCTGAAACAAGGAGGAAGCAATAATGCCGGATTTGTCCTCATAAACGATGGAGGTGAAGTAACTAAACAACAAGCGAACGGCCAGCTCATCGGGCTCTCCGGCCGATAAAGTGATATTGCCCTCCAGATCCTGTTCAAAACGGAAGTTTTCTCCATCATCTAATTCTATTTCAATTATAGAGATCTCGGAGGGCAGCAGGTCAATCAGCAAATGCTCCCGGTAGTGATTAGGGGCGCTTGAGAAGACCTTTTCCAGGTTCAGGCCCGGGTAACCCGATACCGAAACAAAGTAGGAATTCTTAGAACCGGGTGAGGTCAGAATATACTTGCCTTGCCTTGCCTGTAGCACATAAGTAAGTAGAATTTTGTCTCCTCTGTAATAGGTGATGGTTCTGCTTGATTTGTCGCCCGATTCCGAATCGGCGGAAATAATGGAACGGATCTCCAATCTCTCAGCGGCAATCAACAGGTTTTCCACCGGAATCTGGCCAGCCTCCTCATCTCCATTAAGGTACCAGGTATCATTGTCTCTGGTTAGTACCGTTGAATCCATGTGATCTGTCACCACAATACGATCAACTTCACCAGGAGATTTCAAAGCCACCTGCCTGCTGTTGCCCCTCATGGTACTCCAGGGATTGGTAAATACCATCAGCACTACTACAAGCACAACTATACTTGCTACGACTAGAACTATTTTTTTTATCGGGGTAGAAAACATTCTTGAGTCAGATTCGAAGTGGATTGCTAAATATTTCTATTATTTGATTTCCAGGCTATATGGATTTTGCCTGCAATCCCAAAGGGTAAGTATTATAATCTCTATTCTGTTATACTCATAAAATACAATGAAATCCCCTATAATTAATGCTCTTACAGTATCCTGATCTGTTTTGATCCCAAGAGTAGGTTGCTTTCTAAGTAAGTTGATGTTTTTTTGAAATTCCCGGTATAAATTCCGGGAATAGGTCTTGTTTTTATTCCTTTGGTAGTAGAAATCAAGAATCTCTAATAATTTGATTCTGGCTTTATGAGACCAAACTATTTTACGTTTAGCCATTCTTGAATTTCATTATCAAGATCGTCATTACTAATTATTTGACCCTGAGCCAACTCCTTCTGAGAATGCACGATTTCTTTTCTTTGATCATCTGATAGAAGTAATGTAGAGTCCTCGGCCTTTTCGTCCAAAATGATTTTGATGGCCTCCAGAAAACGTAAATCATTAATCTCAGAGATACGACGAACTAACATACTTTTCAACTCCATCATAGTCATAACTCTCGCATTTCTTCAAAGTTAAGAAAAAGACTTGAATTAAGTATCAGAGCTTCTGGTTCCTCACGTGTACCTCCTCCTCCTCAGATACTGAATGATCAGTCCTGACAGAAGAACCAGAAGAAGGGGTAACAGCGTGTTGATCAGCTTCCATTTGAGAACCTGGCTCTTCTGATTAATCAGATCGCTGTTGAGCAGTCTGAGTTTGAACTCCCGGGAGCGAAGCTCCATGATGCCTGTGTCGTCGGTCATGTAGTTCACCACATTCATTACAAACTCCATGTTTCCAAAAGTCTGCCTTGTATAGCGGTCGTAACCAAGGCGCTGGGCTCTGAAAGCCCCCTGTTCGAATTGTACCTCGTTGGCGGGAATATCTCCGTCCGCAAGTACAAAAATAGAGCCGGCCTCGCTTCTGTCCAGCGCCTGATAATTGGTGGGATAGACTCCATCGGGCACAGGGTAGTTTTTATAAAATGACTCAAACTCTCCTTCCAGAAGAACACCTACAGGCAAATGGGAAGAGGTATAGAGCGCAGGATCGGGTTGCCGGGTCACCTCTTCCATGCTAATGTAAATGGGAACATCCCTGGTCCGGCTGGCAGGGGAAGTGGCCAGCAGCACGGTTTTTGATGCCTTCCGGTTTCCATCATCAATGGTGTCGATGCTGGATGCAAATTCACTCTTCACATAGTTAAGTCCGCGCGTTACAGGATGGGTTGTTGGACCGGCTAACAGGGGATGATAGACCCAGGGCACCATGGTGAAATTGGCCTGTTCACCGGCTGGTGCCGTATTTACCGGGACCAGGTTGCACTGCAGGTCGGCCACCAGGTTATAATTGATGCGAATTCCATATTTAAAAAGCAGATCCTCCAATCCCACCTGGTTGGCCAGTGCCACTGTGGTTCCGGCCGAGAGACTATCGGCAAAGGGATTTACGGGATCAAGGAAAAAGAGCACCTTGCCTCCATGCATGATGTATTGGTCAATGGCAAACTTGTCGGCCTCACTGAAGGGTCGCATGGGCTTGGCAATGATCAGAGCCTGATAGTTTTTCAGTGCCTCCACATTTCCATTGATTTTGCCCCTGTCTACCTGGAAAAAGTTCTTTAATTCATCCATCAGACTGTGCGTCTGAAGCGAGTCCAGCTCCCCATGTCCTTCAATAAAAGCGATGCTGGGTACCTCCTCCAGGGTCAGGCTGTGTATAGCCCTCATAAACTCATACTCCAGGGTTTGTATGGAGTTATTCAGATTCTGCTCGTGGGGAAGCGATGGATTGTTCTTTAACAAGTTCACCGGGATTTCAAATCCTTTGTAGCTGATCATGGCTCCCGGGAAAACATGTTTGGTGGAGGATCCTCCCTCCCCATCATTGAACTGGATGTTGGTCACATTGAGTCCCTTCTGATAAAGTTCGCCTATCATGCGGTTGCGGATGGCCTCATCGGCTTCATCATACAGATTGACAAACTCATATTGAATCTTGTCTCCACCATAGGCCCTGAATTCGTCCATCAGTTCCAGAATGGACTTTCTGAAGTTCACAAATTCTGCCGGTAGGTCTCCATCCAGATAGATGCGGGCAAAAACAGGTTCATCCAAACTGCGTAGTAGTTGCTTGGAAGATTTTGAAAGGGTATAACGCTTTTCAGAGGTAAGGTCGATCCTGAAAAATTTCACTCCTGAAAGCAATCCAAGTAACAGGACCAACACCAGGGTGATAACCAGCTGTAGCAAATGGCGTCTTTTTAGTTGCTTTTTATCCATTCTCTTTTACCATTTACTGCTTTGAAGCACGGTTCTGGTTCCCATAATAAACAGTGCCATGACACCTGCAAAATAGAGCAGGTCCCTGGAATCGATCACTCCCCTGCTCATAGAGTTATAATGGTGGCTGATGCCCAACCTTGAAACCTGAAAAGCGATGGTGCCTGATTGAGCTAGACCGCTAAACATCTCAAATCCCCGATACATAATTAGAGAGAATGATACAGCAATAATAAATGCTACAATTTGATTTCCTGTGAGAGATGAGGAGAAGATTCCTATGGCTGCATAAATACCGCCCAAAAACAACAATCCGAAATAAGAACCCCAGGTGCCTCCCACGTCCATGTTTCCAGGTGGGCTGCCCAAACGGGCTACAGACCAGAAATAGACCAGTGTGGGAAGTAAGGAGAGAAGCACCAGTGCCCATGAAGCCAGGAATTTGGCAAGAATAATCTGAAGCTCCGAAATCGGTCGTACATTAAGCAAATCCAGGGTCCCCATTCGTTTCTCTTCGGAGAACATACGCATAGTAATGGCTGGAACTAGAAAAAGAAAAAGCCAAGGGGCAAATGCAAATAAACCATCTAATGTGGCGTAACCATTCTCAATAATATTGAAACGGTTTGGAAAGATCCAAATAATAGAGCTGTTTGCTATTAGAAATACAACAATGACCACATAACCTGTCAGGCTGCTAAAAAATCCGCTAATCTCTTTGCTAAACTGCGACCACATGCTTATTTAATACTTAAAATTGACCTGGGCTTTACTGGATGCGGGCAGATCCCTGAAATCCATCAAGCGCACATCAAAGAAGTAGAATTGGAGGATATCCTGATAGCTAAAAAAATCGATTGCCATTTTCATGGCTCCCTCCTGGCTCAATCCAACCCCATGTCCATGGCCCTTTCCCCAAACCAGGACCGAATCCCCATCCGGGAACATATCAAAATAGGAAGACTTAAATCCCCAGTCTTCCTGTATCTTAGTCATATGGATGGAATCTTTGTCCAGCACAAAACTCTTTCTTCTCCGCATCTGTTCCACATAGATGATCTCATCGGGAATCTTGCCTACCTTTTTCATCCCGTTTTCCAGCAAATAATTCTTCCAATCTTCAAAAGAGATGGTATCCCGCCACTTGCCATGGGGCTGATGAAGCGAATAGGGGTCTACCACCGATTGCAAATAATCCACCTCATTCTTCCATACATTGGAGGCCCGCTGGGTTTGTCCCCCGCTGTTGGTATGATACACCGCAGTGATAAGCTTAAAATTGAAATCAGCCAGCACCATTCCGGTAGTCTCCAGAATAGACTCAAGGATGATGGGATTCTCTGCTTTTCCCATGGTAGGATTGACAGTGTGACCCGTCACAAAGGGAATAATTATCATCTTGGTGCCGGTCCAGATGTTTCATGGCAAAGGTCCTGGACAGGATTGATTGTGCTTTGTAAAACTCCGTTTCTGCCTTGGGCCCTATTTCAAATTCTACCACACCCGCCAGATATTTATCGATATCAACCCGGTTTACCAGGGTCATGCAGCTATCGCTTGAGAACACCACAAGATCATCGTCATAGAGCTGGGTCTCCAACTCCGGGGCAGTGGGTCTGATTTGAAATGACGATTCCAGGGCAAGTGCTTTAAACTCTATGGAACGTGCATGCCCGAAATCGCTGCTTGCATCCAGTACCTTCACTCCATTTTTCTCCTGAGTAAGGTAGAGGACTCCTCCAGTGTTCATTCTTGCCACTTCGGCACCATCTACCAAAAGCTGGTAACTTCCCTCCATACAGTGGACCACAGCCGCATTTACCAGCTGGTCAGGGTACAAGCCAATCCGCACCGGCTGTGCGATCAACCCGACAAATCCAATGGCCATCCATATCAAAGCTAAAATCCGCTTCATTCTCTATCTGCTTTTAACAATTCTATCATTCGTTTCCCAATTCGCTCTGAAACTCCCGGAGTACCCAGTTTTGCCCCAATCTCTTCATATCCTTTCAGCATGCCTTCTCTGTACTCCTTGTCTTCCAGAATCTTCGAAAGCTCCATGGCCGAGCGTCCATACAAATCCTTCTGTATGATCTCCAGCACCAGCTGCTTTCCGTAGATCAGGTTTATCAGGCTGATAAAATTAACTTTTATTAGTGGTTTTACAATGCGGTAACCCAGAGCACTGGTTCGATATAATACGGCCTGAGGAAGTTTGAAAAGCCCGGCTTCCAGAGTAGCTGTACCCGAAGTGATCAGTCCGGCATAGGAGGCATCCAGCAAGGGATAGGTCTCTCCGAAGACAATTTTCACAGGCGTTCCTTTCAAGTATTCTTCATACATGGAAGTTTCGATAGAGGGTGCACCTGCCACCACAAATTGATAGTCAGGATGTTCTCCTGCCAACCTGACCATGGCCGGGAGGGTGGTTTCAATCTCCCTCTTTCTGGAACCAGCCAGTAAAGCAATCAATGGTTTCTGATCCATCCCATGCTTCATCTTCCAATCTTCACTCCCTTCAAACTTACTCCTGAAGCTGGCTATCTCATCCACCAGAGGGTTTCCAAAATACTCCACCTGAATATCAAATCCTTTAAAATAGTCCACTTCAAAGGGTAATATGGAGAAAACCTGGTTCGTATACTTCTTAATTTTCTTAACCCGCCACTCTTGCCAGGCCCACACCTTTGGGGAGATGTACCAGAAGACTTTGATGTTCTGTGACCGGGCAAAGCGGGCTATTCTAAAGTTAAATCCCGCATAGTCCACGGGGATAAAGAGATCGGGTTGAAATTCTTGCAGATGAGTCTTCATCTTCCTTATATTCCTGAGGATCTTACGCAGATGCAGAAAAATGTCGGTCAGCATATAACTGGTCTCCCGGTAATGCATCACAAAACCATCTGCCACTTCCTGCATCAGGTCACCTCCCATAAACCGGAATTCAGCTTCGGGATCATGCTTCTTCAACTGCTTCATCAGGTTTGAGGCGTGTAGGTCACCAGAGGCCTCACCTGCTATCAGAAAATACTTCATGCTATCTCAGGCAAATTTGAGCACCAGCATCAGAAATGCTAGCACCAGTGTTGCAAATATAACGCCTCTGGATGAAAATGTCCTGTCTGCCCATATAAATAGGAAAAAGAGCAGGAGATTGGGAATGGCAGCAAGGCTCACTACTTTTGAGAGAAGTCCAAATTGTTGAAACTTTTTCAGGAATTGGAGGAATCCTCCATCATACTTTATTACCCAGATGATGATCAGGGT
>PVMS01173154.1_pt1 | contig 16365 bp, 14 predicted proteins | sample 1853461 | NCBI WGS metagenome assembly PVMS01 (sample SAMN08582032, study PRJNA380276) | Marine sediment metagenome, whole genome shotgun sequencing project. | isolation source: ocean sediment barecode stripped | collected 2017 | reverse complement strand
CAATTCAATGCACTGATTCATATGGAAAACCTGGATCAACGCATTGCCGAAACAGATACCATACTGGAGCCCTTTGAGAGAATACTTGACCTGGCACTAAAGGAAGCTTTTACACAGGAAGACATTAGCAAGGATTCCAGACTGTTTCTCCAACGAGTTCTATATCGCATCAACCGATTAAAGCTATTCTGGTACGACGACCTTAAAAATTACACAAATGAATCTTCGCCTTATATTGCTTCGGTCCGATCCCGAATTGATTCCGCCTGGCAGGAATGGGAGTTGAGCCATTTTGATATTGAGTCGTTGCGGGCATTACCTGTTAAAGAAGCCTTACAAAATCGGATTCAGGAGGATCTTTCACCCGAGCCCAGCGAAGCGAGTCTGTATTTTCGAGATGAAATGACCGAAGCAGGGTACCACCAATTCCTTAAAATTGCGTCCTTGGATGGTTTGGTGGAAGCGAGCCAACTTTCCCGTATATTGGGAGGCGTTGGAAATGAAGTTCAATCGATGCTGACAAAAATTTTCCTCGAAGAATACGGTGGCGGCAGGTTAACAAGAAAACATTCCTCATATTTTTCTTCAATGATGAAAAAACTTGGCATAACCCCAGAACCGGAGGCCTACTTCGACCTTGCTCCCTGGGAAGTTCTCGTCAACACGAACCACAGTTTTGTCCTTTGCGAACTCAAGCGAAACTTTCTTCGCTACATAGGTGGATTGCTATACACTGAGATTTCCGTTCCCGCCGCATTCAAAAGTTATAGCCTGGCAGGCGAGCGTTTGGGCCTGGGTAATGAAGCCATCGGTTATTGGGAATTGCATATCAAGGAAGACCAGCGTCATGGCCAGTGGATGATTGACGATGTGGCTCTCCCACTGGTCGACAAGTATGGAGATTACGCTTGGGAAATAATCTGGGGCTATGACCAACAACGGTTCATCAGTGCCCGTGCCAGCCAAGCCATTGTTCAATCCCTTTATGAAATGGATGCTATTTAAGAAAATCCCGCCTGACGTTGGACGAGCCTCCCTTTACATGGCATCAGAGTTATTCGTGAGGAATCTCGCATTTGGTTCCTGCCGGTTTTCAAAGTCCGCCTGCTTTAGATAGAGATCGGTCGAACGCAGTTTTCCGACATCACTGATGAGGGCTTTGGATTCAGTCAAAATTGCATCAGATTCTACCGTGCCCATTTTATTTGCAATCATTACCAACCGATCAATAAGCGGTTTAGACTCCCGTATCGTCTTGGTGATCTGTTTGATATCGAGCTCACGGGTAAGACTCTTCTCTGAGAACTTGGCAAATTTAAGCAGACTTACAGCTTCCTCCTTGGCATGACCCATATTGATCATTTCTTCCATAAACTGCTTTTCACCTTTTTCGTTGATTATGCGATGAATCTCCACCGCAATCTCACCATAGGGGATACCCTTCTGCGTCGAACATATGTGATCCAAGGCGACCATCAAAAACGTGACCGTAGAATCCAGCTTGAGTGTTACCCGTGCGTGGTTTCTAACTTTATAATGTTTATCGAATATACCCCAAATTCCCCCCTGCGCGTTCACTTCTTCCACCTGGCTTCCCAAGGGATGAAGCAATTCAAAGCAGGACGGATCGTCTGCAATTGCATCATTCTTAAACAAACAAATAATAAAAATTATTTGTATCAGGATTGGATAAGGATGAAGGAGTCTCATAGGTTTCGAACCTCCGAGTAAAAATACTTTAGATCAATTTTACTTATAGATTGATCATAGGCATTTAATAATTGTTAGTCAATGATATTTGGCACTGTTTTTAGAGGAAGCGAGCAATGGTAGATTAGCATGGTCCCTATTGAAACAAACAAGCTTTGATTTGATTATTTCAGATTGGAATATGCCTAAGATGAGCGGATTGGAGTTATTGAAAAAAGTTAAGGAGGATGAGCTTTTTAAAAATATTCCATTTTTAATGGTTACTTCAGAAGCCGATAAAGAAAAAGAAGCTTTTCAATCTGGTGCAGACCAATATATCACCAAACCCTTCACGGGTGATATTCTTGCAAAAATCGTTGCCCAATTATTGGCCAAACCTGTAGTTTTTGAGGAGAAAAAAGTTCTTACTGTTGATGACTCCGCCTCTATGCGCTCAATCCTTGTTAAAAATTTGAACCAGCCTGGGTTTGAGGAAAATAATATCTACCAAGCTGAAAATGGAGATGATGCCACTGCTTTGATGTCTGCATCCAAAATCGACTTAGTGTTGACCGACTGGCATATGCCGGTTATGACAGGACTGGAATTCATGAAAAAAGTGAAGGCGCAAAAGGATTTTCAGCACATCCCCTTTCTAAGGGTGACCGGAGAAATAGACAAGAAAAAAATAGTCCAAGCCATTAAGGAAGGCGCTAACGAGTATATAATCAAGCCTTTCAATGCTTTAGAACTGCAAGAAAAAATCAAAAACGCTTTTTCAATTGCCTCACAAAATGGTCAGTGAGCATAGTTTTGCTTAGACCATATAGAATATTCTGCTATAATTAGAAAAATAGCACGAAAGACAGTCTGGGAAACCTCCATTAATGCCTCCGCTCTCATTTTCCTTCGTTAGAGCCTATAGCTTTGGAACACCTCTCAAAATTCTAATTTACCACGACGCAAACAACGCCATCAGGTGACATGCCCCTGAAATAATGGGGTTAATTGATGTCGATTGCTCAAACAAGCAATGACCAAATTCCGTCAGGCGTAGTCTGGCGAATGAATATTAATTTATAGAGGCTCGTAAAAAGCCTTTTGTACCTCACAAATCGACAATGATTATAGCCACCGATCTCAAAAAATCTTTTGGGTCTCAAAGCCTGTTTGAAGGAGTTTCCTTTCTCATTAACCAAGGCGAACGTATTGGTTTGGTCGGTAAAAACGGCTCTGGAAAATCTACTTTATTCAAAATGATTTTGAAGCAGGAAAATCCGGACTCAGGAAAACTTTCTGCCCCCAGAGGATATGTCATTGGTGCCTTGGAACAGATTATCCGCTTCACACACCCCACTGTTCTCACGGAATGTATCAGCGCCCTGAGCGCTGAAAAGCAATGGGATCATTACGAAGCCGAGATCATCCTTTCCGGATTAGGTTTTTCTGAAGAGGATTTCCATAAAGATCCCGCTACCTTCAGCGGTGGTTACCAGGTAAGAATAAACCTTTGCAAAGCGTTGTTGGCCGACCCCAATATGCTTCTGTTGGATGAGCCCACAAACTACCTGGATATCCTTTCACTGCGTTGGCTCAAGGACTATCTGATCAAATGGCCAGGAGAAATGGTGCTCATTACCCACGACCGCGATTTCATGGATAAAGTCACAACGCACACGCTTGGCCTGCATCGAAAAAAAGCAAAAAAAGTCAAAGGCGGTACCATTAAATATTATGAGCAAATTATTCAGGAAGAAGAGGCCTACGAATTAACTCGGAAAAACCTGGAAAGCAAACGGAAGGAAATGCAATCCCTTGTTGACCGGTTTCGGGCTAAGGCATCCAAAGCCGCAATGGCTCAGTCCCGGTTAAAGATGATGGAAAAGATGGGTACCATGAAAAAGCTAGACGCGGAAAAGAATCTGGGATTCAGGTTCAACCACCGCCCGTGTCCAGGAAAAACCCTCATGGATGTAAAGAACCTTTCTTTCTCTTATACGGGCAAACCGGAAAATAATATTTTCTCAGACATCTCATTTTCCATTGGAAGAAATGACCGCATCGGAATCATCGGGGCCAACGGCAAAGGCAAATCAACATTATTAAATTGCCTGGTGGGGGAGTTGACAGCCACTTCTGGGTCCATTGTCTCGCATCCCACTCTCAGCCTGGGACATTTTGGTCAAACAAATATTGAACGTCTGCAATCAGGGAATAAGGTACTGGATGAGATCCTCCAGTCCAATCCCAGCCTTTCCTTGCAAGCCGCCCACACAATTTGTGGGGCCATGATGTTTGGCGGCGACTTAAGCAAAAAAAAGGTGGACGTACTATCTGGAGGAGAGAAAAGTCGCCTGTTGTTAGGGAAAATTATTTCCCATCCAACCAATCTCTTGCTTCTGGATGAACCATCACATCACTTGGATGTCGAGTCTATTGAATCGTTGATCGAAGAGCTGAATGATTATGAGGGCGCCCTGGTTATTGTCACCCATTCTGAACTTATTCTAAAAACATTGGCAAAAAATCTGATAATTTTCCACAAAGGAAAGGCAGAATATTTCCGTGGAGGCTACGAGGACTTTTTAGATAAAGTTGGCTGGGAGGAAGCTCCGGTACAAGAGAAGAAGATAAAAACCAAAGTAAATAAAAAAGAAGCCCGCCGATTACGTGCCTTGGAACGACAAAAAACCCAAGTCAGCCAGTAATCGCAACAGGCCACACTCATCGCCAAAAGCAATTTTTAGAGGTTCCTTTAGTTTTTAGAGAAACCTCACTCATGCATGTGTTCTGCGAGGTAGTTTTCAATTCCCACATTCTTGATCCTGTCGAACTGAGTTTCTAACCAGTCACAGCTTTCCTCAGTGTCTTCCAAAATACCGTCAAGAATTTCTTTCGTCCCAAAATCATTTTTGCTAATACAGAGAGCAATATGTTTTTGCAAACGTTCGACATGTTGCGTTTCGATCACGTACTGATTCTTCAATTGTTCCTCGCAGGTATCGCCTACCAGAATTGTGTCGTACTTGGCCATATCTGGAATTCCATCGAGATAAAGAATACGCTCGATCATCATATCGGCGTGTTTCATTTCGCCCATTGATTCCTCGCGAGCGTGATGGGCCAACTTCTTGAATCCCCAATTATCTTGCATTTTATAATGGATATAGTAGATGTTGATGGCGGTCAGCTCAGCCATTAACACATCGTTCAAAGCACTGATCACTTGCGCATCACCCTTCATATTAGAATCTCCAGAAACAAAATATTTTTATTTATATACAAAACTCTGCCTTCTGCATCTTGTTAGCTCTGCAAATATAGCCCTAAACAAAAACCATGTAAAGCATTACTTTAAAAGGAGTTAAATGATAATGAGAATGATTATTCTTGCCGTTTTGGTTGCCTGGTGAAACACACTCATTCACTCCTCAAGCCTCTCTATTTTGATCCTGCTTTGCAGGCAGGAGTCTTTGAAATTCCCTCGGCCGGACGGACGGTGACTCTAGATTGAGTTTAGGATTGAACAGTTTCTCGGTGGGATTAAATATTATGGGTGTGACTCACAGGTCTATCGGAATAAGTGTGTAAACGGCCTATTAATTTTCATTTCCCACTTTTTCGAGGATATTAAGGATACCATCCACATCGTAGGCTTTGACAAAGGGCAGTAATATTTTCAAGAACGGATGGTTCGCACCTTCTTTTGATTTCAGGTCTGCAAGAATTTCTTCTACTTTGGAGAAATTTCCCAGCTCCATAGCCGCTATCAGATCGGAGTGTATGTCTTCCGGAATTTCAATATCAGCCGGATCCAAACCCTCGATTTCTTTTTCCGTTTCAGCAGGTTCGACTTATACCTCATAAATATACTCTGCATCCAGTTGATTTTTGAGACATGCATATATTGCTTCTTTCTGGACTGGTTTCATAAGAAAACCATGGAATCCATGCGTCATGAGTTCTTTCTGCTCATGTTCCAAAGTGGAAGCCGTGTAGGCAATGACTTTCATCCGATCCCTGCCATATTGCTTGAATATTTCCTGAGTGGCCTCAACGCCATCCATCACCGGCATACGAACGTCCATGAAAATGATATCCGGGATATCTTTCCCGACTTTCTCCAATGCGACTTTTCCATCTTCAGCTTGCTCTACCTCGATTCCTATCCTTTTAAGGAAAAGTGATAACAAGGCTCTGTTATCAGGAACATCATCCACAATCAATGCCTTAACGGAGAAGCCCTCATTCAGTTTGAAGACATTGCCGTTCTGAGTTTGCTTTTGTTTCACCCGGCTTAGAGCTGATTGAGTTGGTGGAAGTTTCAAGGTGAAATAAAATTGTGTGCCTTCTCCCATAGTGGATGCCACCTCAAGATTTCCGCCCATCAATTCTACCTGCTTTTTACTGATCGCAAGCCCTAGACCTGTACCGCCTTTTTTTGTTCCCTCTAAATCTTGTCGAAACGTTTCAAAGATGGTCTTTTGCGCCTCAGAGGATATTCCGGTGCCTGTATCAGAAACTTCAAATTTATAACAATTCTCCTCTTCTTCCCGCGTTATATTAAGTCTCACTTCTCCCGTATCAGTAAACTTGACCGCATTTCCCAATAGGTTAATTAATACCTGACGCAATTTGGTTTCATCTCCGTGAACAAATTTTTGTCCAGAATTAATCCCCTCCAGCTTCCAGGCTAACCGTTTATCCAGACAGCGTTGCCTGAAAAGCTTGGTCAAGCCATTCAACAAATCGTTAACATTAAAATTAGTCGGGTTCAACTGCATTTGCCCGGACTCAATTTTAGAAATATCCAGAATATCATTGATCAAATTCAGAAGATGATTTCCTGCCTTATTAATCGTTTCCAAATATTCCACTTGCTCGCGATTCATCTTCTTGTCATCCAAAAGGACCTGCGAAAACCCAAGTATCGCGTTCATTGGGGTGCGAATCTCATGACTCATATTGGCCAGGAAGAGGCTTTTGATTTGATTGGCTTTCTCTGCATCGATTTTAGCTAACTCCGCTTGCTCTCTTGCTAATTCTGCCTGAATTGTTGATTGAAAGGCCTGGTTTTCAGCCTGTTTCTTTGCGAAAAATTGGCCGACCTGATTTCCCACATTCACCAGGAGATTATTCAAGTCTTTATCAGGGGCCGATTGGGTAATGGTGTAAACCTCCACCATTCCCCAGAATTTATCCTCAGAGGTGATTGGAAATCCAAATCCGGCATGCACACCCACTTCTTTCGCCACGGTGGCTCTTTGAAAGTGATTGTCTTTGGTTGCATCATTATTCCAACTTGGACTTTTGCTGCCCCAAACCCTTCCCGGAAGTCCCATCCCATAATCGAAAGATATCGTAAAAGTTTGCTTCGAAAATAACTCATAGGACTCTTGACCAAATCTTTGGGAATAAGCTCCATGTGAACATTTCAAAGCATTGGCATCAGAATCAAAAGACCAATAAAAGGCTAAATCCCATGTGGGGTGGTCCACCAGGGTTTGTAGAAATTTATCTATTCCTTCATAAACGGTCTGGGCTTCAGCCAGAGCTTGAGTCAACCTATAGGCCATTTCTTTTCGAGACTCTTCACGCTTTTCATTAGTAATGTCCTGAAAGGTTACAACAGCACCAATAATTTTTTCATTTTCATAAATGGGTTTGCTTTCATAACGAACCGGAAAACTGCTCCCATCTTTTCTCCAGAAAACTTCATTTTGATCTTTATGCACCCGGCCATCTTTAAACGCCGAGTAAATTAGACACTCTTCTTCAGGGTAAGGCGATCCATCTACCTTGCTATGATACAAAATGGGGTGTTGGGGTTTGCCAATCAATTCATCCGGTTCATAGCCAAGTAATTTAGCTGCGGCAGGATTGATGAACGTGGTATTGCCGTTCAAATCCAACCCATATATTCCTTCCCCGGCAGTATCCAGAATCAATTCCATCTGACGATGGACCTTTGCTAATTCTTCTTCATGTTTTTTCCGCGCTGCAATGTTTCGGGCGACAAACACAATTCCTTTTTGGTTTTTGTGAACATCATTAATAATGGAAGTAGATAAAAGCATAGGAATCAGAACTCCATTCTTCGAAATAAAGTTCACATCCGTTGTTGTTAAAAAGCCATGCGCTCGCAAATTTAGTATATCCAAAACATCGAGAAATTTCTCTTCGGGTCCTAGCAATAGTCCAAAATGCTGGCCCAGCAGTTCTTCTTCCTTGTATCCCAATAACTTACAAAGCCCTTCATTTACGCTTTCAATATTGTAGTCTGGCGTGACCACCACCAAACTATCGACCATACTGTTGATAATTGTTGAAAAGTGTTCTTTCGAAATCGTTGTCCTTTTTAAATCAGCAACCATCTTATTAAACGATTTCCCCAACCCGCCGATTTCGTCTGACCGCTTGATCTCCACATTCACCGCATAATCACCACGGCCTATTTGATCTGCAATATCTGAAAGAATTTTGATAGGTCCGGTCAGTCCCTTGGCCACCATGTAAGCAATGGCCATACCTCCAATCATGTACAACATAATCATCCAGGCCAATGAATATTGATTTGCATGAGAATTTTTGACTCTGATCGAATGGGTTCTTTCTCTCATCGATTTTATGTCGTGATGAATACTATCGAGAGAAATTCCCACTCGGACTCCGCCTAAAACTTCATCCTGTAACTTTATAGGAATAGCGACATCAAGGATATTGCCTTGTGTTTGGAATATCAATTGCCGTGCAGCGACAGCATTTTTACTCACCGCATCTTCAAGAATTTCATCCAGTCGTTGGATGTCATCTGTACCATCATGAACGATGCGGCCCTCTTGATCGTACACATAAACATATGCCACATCTTTTTCATTCGTAATAGTATTGAGGGTCTGCTGGATCTCTTCCATTTTAAATTGGTACAATGGATCCACTAAATCCTCAGATAAAAAATGCACCAAAAGCCCGGCTCTCTTTTCAATTTGTTGGATGAGGTCCTGCTCCATCGATTCAGAGCTTGCGGATATGATTTTATCCTGAGTGGAATTAAACTGCAGCGAAAGCACTCCCACCATTGTAATCACGATGAATACGATGATTGACAGAATGATCAGTGTATATTTTGTTTGCAATTTAAGTTTCATCGCACAAATGATCTCCTCTTATCTCAAATTCTTCTGAACAAATTTTAATATTTCACCGGCCGCATCAATACTACTTTGACCCTGTCCTTTGATTTCATCAAATTTTGTAGTTTCATTATAGGCCTCCAAAACTTCTTTAGCATTCATATCGTTATGTGCATCTAGAAGAAGGCGTTTCAGCCTTTGTTTAATTTTAGAGTCAAGATCTTTTCTGAACAACTCAACCGCCCGGGGGATGGGCTTCGTACGATGAATAATCTTAAAATTCTTTTTGAATTTATCGGGAGTATCCTTTGCGGATTCCCAGTCCAAACTGCTGAAAGCTCCAACATCGGCTAGTTTCCTGTGAACCCAAACAGAAATATTGATTTCCTTTCCTCCTGCGAACACATAGCTTACTTTGTTTTTGGATGGGACTGCTCGAATAGATGAGAGTTCGACCAGATCATATTTTTCTTTCAGAAGAGTAGCTATCGGGACATAAAACGAGCTAGTTGAGTCGGGGTCTCCAAACGCAATTTTTTTCCCTTTAAGATCCTTTATAGAGTTTATTCCGCTTTTTTTTCGGGTAAAAAAAACGGTGTGGTATTCTGCCACACCGTTTTTCCATTTCCTTAATACAATTTCTGCCCCTGTTTTTTTATTAAAATAAATCCCGGAGATAGGTGCTTCGGTAACCCAGTCAACTTTCCCCTCCCTCAGATATTGGACCATCTGAGCATTATTTTTTGCTATTAGAATTGATCCCTGTTCGATCCCCAAATCTTTCAAATGGCTGGCTGCATAATCGACCATGGGTTTGAGCTTTTTGTATTTGTTTTTAGGGCTATGGGAAACTGCCCCCAGAACAAGGGTAGTTTTCGTGGTGTCACCTGAATGAGTCTCGGCATTCGATGGCAAAGCCATAAGAAATAAGAAGAGTAAATTTAAAACCCACAATTTCTTATTGAAGTTTTTAAGCATATCAACATTTTCTGGTTTGGATTTTTTGAAATAAAAAGTGAATTAAAAATCAAGTTGACCACGCATCTGGAATACGTTTGAATTTTCACTTCCAGCATTACTATCAGTATCAATATGGATATAGTTGGCCATAAACCTTATCCGTGGATTAACGTACCAGTTAATACCGACGGTAACGTTATCCTCTTCTCCACCAAGAATTCCACCATCATTGAGATCCAGATTGCTGTATCGAATAGCAAGCTCCCAGGCTCCAATGCCACCCTGACCAGCATTTTTCTTAGGCCTTACACGACCAAATTTGCCATTTTTTGCGCTGTAAACGCGGCTTTCTCCGGTTAGAAAATAACTTGCATAAGCATAAAAACCATGGAACTCCGGATCGGGTATAGAGACCTCCCGGTTCACATGTGACCAAATATATTCGCTCTGAAAAGAAAGCGGACCTAAAACCACTGCCCCTTCCACCCCAAGAGTGGTGAAGTTATCCACCAGGGTAATATCCCCCGTATCCACTAATTTCACTGTCGTGATATCCGATTCTGGAGTGGAACTAAAATCGATGGTATTTGTATCAGTGGTCGGTGTCCTGAATGCAGCCGAAAAACCTACATGCACGGCCTTGGTTTTCTCATGCACAGGGGCATACGTGATTCGACTGCTGAAACCATATCCCTCATCGTTTGTTCTGGTATCTCCAACGCCTTCTCCAAACGCGCCTGCACCAAAGGTCCAGTTATTACCATGAGTTAATATTCCAATTCCAAGGTTTCTACCCGGAGCAAATACATTGGGAAGCCCCTGTTCCATGAACGTGTAATATTTGGAGCTGGTTTGTTCTTCCAAACTAAAAGGTTCCTTGAAATTACCTATCTGAATATAAACCTCCTCAAATCCAGAATAAGCAATGAATGCGGATTTTACGGAGAGGTCGTTATCCGCAAAATCATATTCACCCTTAAATTTCCAATTACCATATAAAGTCCCGGCGATGAACATGCGAGCACGCCGGACTTTGGTACCGCTCCCCAGCTCCCGACCTGAATTATCATAATAGGCCGCATCGAACATCAAGCGTCCGCCGATTTTGTATTCGAACTCCCCGTCTGGTGACTGAAATTGCAATCCCTTTTTGAGCTTTCCCTGTTTGTTCCGCTGTTGGTTTTTTTTTCAGGGATTCATATTGCTCGCGCGTAATGGTTCTATTCTGCTTTAAAACATCCAAAAGGTCCTCACCCTTTAAATCCTCCCCAGCCCATGCGCAAATACCAAGTAAAAGCCACAATAATCCTCCTCCAATACCAATAAAGAATTTCATATGCATAACCACCCTATCACAGGGTCATTCCCCCCGAATCTATTGTTTTTATATCCTTAGCCAATTTTTACAATATAACATTAACAATAAAGATTTGCTTTAAATGAACAAATTAACCCGGACGAAAGGCAATAGTTTTCTGACAAAGTCTTGTGGACCAAATTGTGGGGGAATTAAAAACCACATTTTGACGATCAATCGTTAGCGGTGGTTCCAATCGGGTCGCTGTTTAATTTATCTTTAAGGGTAAAAGTCTTTATTTGACTAAATTAGATTTGAGCCACTCATATTCTTTGGCGAGTTTTTTGTCCAGAGATTGCGCCTGCTTAAACCGGTAGCAGGCGGTGGCAATCGTGCGGTAGGAATTCGCTCCGTATTCTTCGGCAAGTTCGCTTTGGGTCAGTCCCGATAGCTCACGCGATAGCAACATCGCCATTTTCCTGGCACTGTTCTCTTCGCCGCGCTGGCTTGACATCAATTGTTTGGGAGATACTTTGAATCGTTTGATCACCGCAAGATTGACCTTACGCACCATTTTTCTGCCAATCATTTTACGCTGTTCTGGGATCTCAGTGGAACTACCTCCCTGCCCGGCCAACAAGGTCTGTATTTTTTCAATAAACGATTCATTGCCCAAGACGGGACTCTGCCGCTTTTTGCTGTAAAACTCGGCAACAAAATCATCCAGACCAAGTCGCATAAAATTGCGATAAAACGACACGGCTTTTAGTCTACGGTTGGCCAATTGCCCCAAGACAAAGTCCACATCCAACCACTGCGGCGACTTATCTGGCTTCAGGTAACAAGCATGACTGCTCCATTTAAATTGCGACAGGATTTCAACCAACTTATTTGCCACAGGATTCATGTGAATATATTTGACGACCTGCAAGGCGTAGACATCTTCCTGGATCAGGATGGATTTAAAACGTCCGCGAAACAGTGGCCCTTCGCGCTTTCGTCCACGATTGAATCGCTGTGTGTAAACGCCATTCAGATGCCGCATAAATCGGGAAAGATTGCCATCCGGCGTATGCAGAAACAGGTGATAATTGTTGGGTAAGAGGCAATAGGCCGAAATCGTAACATTAAACAATCCGCAAGATTCTCCGAGTGTATCCAGAAACAAACCATAGTCTTCCGGTTTGTTGAAAATCGGATTTCGATTCAAGCCTCGGTTCATCACGTGGTACCATGCCCCTGGATATTCAATGCGTAACGGACGTGACATTAGCTTCTACCTCAAAGTTTTGTTATTTAGGAAATCACTAATAATTCAATATTTTTACCCAGACAATGCTCTTCTTTATAAGGACCACGCCGAAAATTTTTTTAGAAGTGCCCATTTTTTTCTACCTGCCCGCAAAAGCAATCACAACAGGAATCAGTCAAAGGTTACACCTCACACACATAAGCCATCAATTAAAGATTTGACCCTTAAAAATTCCAAAATCATAAGGGTTTCCTAAAGCTCAACCCTCCATCTGCTTCAAAGCTTCGGGCAACTCTGAAGTGATTTTAAACACGTCATGCAACTTCGCCATATCAAAAACCTCTTTCGGCGATCCATTCAATCCCACCAGCACCAACTTACCTCCCATTTTCCCCAGCTTCTGCAGACACTTGATAAATATACTGATGGTCGAGCTATCCAGGTAGGTAACGTTCTCCAAGTTCACTGCAAACTTTATATAATCGCGGGTGATATAAGCATCGACAAGCAATTCCAGATCGCCAGAATTATAAATGTCCAACTGTCCAGCTAAATCCACAACAATGACATCGCCTTCATCACGGCAATGGATGTTGATCTTACCCATCAAACCAAGAATTTCTTTATGTATGTTTTCCATAATTTTTCAGCGCTTCCTTGTCCCATCGATCTCATAAAAATCTAGATTAGACAGTGACCTAAAACTGCTGCTTATAATCTTTCAATTTTTTTTTAATCGGCTCCCGGTCTTCCCAATAGCTTTCTTTTTGGAGATCAAACTTCCTGTTTAATGGATCCTTTCCAAATAGAAAGAAGAAAAGCCTCACCACGGGGAAAAACAATAAGAAAAAAATTCCTAATATAACCTTGGTATTGAAATTACCGAAAATCTCAGCGAAGCGCATCCACCGACGATACAACCCTGCAAGGCACAAGGGTTTACGTAATCCCGCCAGCAGAAACCCGCCACCTATTACGGCCAAAATTTCGGCAGAAGGAATCTTCCCCTTATATCACCAATAACAGGGCAATCAATACAAAAATAACCCCCATCATCAGACCAAAGGATTTAAGTCTCTTCTCCTATTCCATTTTTCAACACCATTTAAAAATTGAAAAATTATCCCAGATTCTTGGCGATTACGCGAATCGCCCAATCAAGCCTTTGAGGATTTAATTGCCAGAATATATGGATTGAACTGCCGCTTCACTTAATTCTGATTGTGGACCATCGAATACCAATTCACCTTTTCGAATCCCCAAAATTCTCTGGCCATATTGCCGGGCCAATTCCGGCACATGCAAATTGCAAAGGATTGTCACATTTTGATCGCGGTTAATTTTGCGGAGTATCCCCATAATGGTTTGAGCTGTATCCGGATCAAGACTGGAGACCGGTTCATCCACCAAAATCATTTCCGGTTCCTGCATCAGCGCACGGGCAATGCCGACACGTTGTTGTTGTCCACCGCTCAGGCGATCTGCGCGGCGATTTTGCTTTTCATAAATCCCCAGTTTGTCTAAATGAGACCGGGCTTGCCGGACGTCCTCCTCTGAAAAATAATTAACCAGCCCCGCCCAAAAGGAGCTATATCCCAACCGCCCGGATAACACATTGGTGAGCACGGAACACCGGGGGACCAGATTATAATGCTGAAATACCATTCCAATTTTCCGGCGAATGGCACGGAGCTCGCGCTGATCTGCCGCAGTAACATCGTTTTCGCCGAATGTAATTTTTCCTGCAGTGGGATCGACCAGGCGGTTCAGGCATCGAAGCAAAGTCGATTTTCCCGACCCGCTTTTCCCCAGAATGGTAATAAATTCTCCCGGCTCAGCCTTAAACGACACCTGCTTTAAGGCTTGTGTTCCATCCGCATAGGTTTTCGTGAGATTCTCAATTTTTAACATAGCGCAGGCTCATAGCAAATCTGCAAATTTAGTAGCATCCTTATCGACTTAATTCTCCAAGATCCAAGCCGAGCAGATTTCCAGCTTTTCTTACCGAGTCATAATGCCCGTCCAGATCCATCAAACCCCCAATCTGGTAGGATTTTCTAAGAATTTCCATGCCCTCTTTGGATTTGGCCATCGCTTTCAATCCTTGCCTGATTTTCTCTTTTATTGTTGGAGACAGATCTTTACGTGCGGCAACGGTATCGTTGGGAATTTCATCCGTGTGGGCGATGACTTTGATCTTCTTATAGATGTCCGGGAAGCTTTTCGCCACCACCGCCCGGATACCCTCGAAAGCCGCTCCACCGTCGACCTCACCTTTCAATATGGAGAGTACCACAGCATTGTGTGACCCTAGGAACACGGCCTTGGAGAAATGCGTTTCCGGGTTGAACCCTTTGGAAATCAACAGGGTTTTGGGATAAATATGACCTGAGGTGGATGCGGGGTCGACAAACGCAAAAGTTTTTCCTTTAAGGCCTTGCAAAGAGTTGATTCCGCTATCTGCGCGCACCATTATTTGTCCACGGTAATACATTTTACCAAATCGAACCATAATCAATAAAGCATCGACATCATATTTCCTTTTGGCCAATACATAGCTAAAGGGACCTAACCAGCCGATATCCACTTTCCCCGCACCCATCGCTTCGATAACAGCCGCATAACTGGTGGCCACAGAAGTTTTAAAGTGTAGACCTGTCACTTTTTTCAGTCCCTTGGAGATTTCACTACCCCCCTCCAGAATTACCTGGGTATCGCCATAGGGGACAAACATCATGCGAATGGGATTTTCGGACGTGCCTCTTTCAGCAGAAAATGCCGGGGCAATGGGGGAAATCAGCAGAAGGAAACTGATGGTGAGGACCAGTGGTCGGTACAATGAAACCAAAATGTTCAGCAATAAAAGCCCCCAATTCAAGGATTTTTAATAAAGGGGATCTCTAACGATCTCCCAGTAGTGTGGGAGACATGGCGCGGAAAATTATACCATTGTTGTCCATAGGATAAAACCAGGCAAAAAAATAGGGCAGACCGCAAATCAGCGGTCTGCCCCAAAAAAACTAAAACTTCAGACTATTTCATGAAATCAGAACGAATGTATTTAATAACATCCCAAATCTCTTTATCTTTCAAACTCTTTTTATGAGCAACCATACCGGTTCCTTTTGAACCGTTTTTGATGATATGGAACATCTGGCCAACAGAAATTTTCTTCATAGTTGCTGCACAGGTGAAATCTCGTGGAGTAGGTTTCAAAGCTTTACCAAGTTTGCCAGCGCCATCACCTTTATCACCATGACACATTTTACACGCCATCGGCTTCGCAGTCTTTAAGTAGATCTTTTTGCCGTTAGCGGCATCGGCTTTGGCTGTTTTATCTTTTTTGGCAATTGCACCAGGAGCCGATTTGGTTTTTCGAGGCTGTGGACACTTGCCGCCAGCGTACGCTGAGCTGACAACGAACAGGCTGAAGATCACAAGGATACTCATAATTACCGTCTTTTTCATCTCTATCTCCTTAAAATAAAGCATTGATGGAATAACAAACTATATTAATTGCCCTAAAAACCAAATGGGTTCACCACAAATATATCCACACATTTTAGAAATGGGTCCTATATTAGTCGGCATCTTACATGACTAAAAAGTAGCATCGCATTATAATTTATCCCTTAAAACTGTCAATAAAAATTTATTTGCAAAACTTCACTATTAATAAAAATCACTCCTGTTAATCCCGACAAAATCCAGCCCGTTATCGAATTGAATACGACTACAATAGACCATGCACTTAGTGTGTCTAGATTCCCATAACTAGTTTATTTTAAATAAGTTATAAAATATCAGCGCTCTTTGCCTCCTCCTGAAAACAGGATCAAAACCGGCTTTTTTCCTTGCACCTATAGTCGGATTATCGTATATTCTTTCGATTCAACAGATTAATCAATTGTAAGAATCCTAAATAATCAGACCATCATAATATTGTCATATTCGGGTATTTAGTCATTAGTTGTCAACTGCTGATTCTTCAGAAGACTTCAAGATCAGCAAAGAACTCGTGACAGCGGTTGGTT
>PVMS01058551.1_pt1 | contig 16368 bp, 9 predicted proteins | sample 1853461 | NCBI WGS metagenome assembly PVMS01 (sample SAMN08582032, study PRJNA380276) | Marine sediment metagenome, whole genome shotgun sequencing project. | isolation source: ocean sediment barecode stripped | collected 2017 | reverse complement strand
GACGCTCTTCCGATCTAATCCTCTCACAGACGATGTAATCTAATCAAAGTTAAATAACACCAAATTCAATTATTTATTGCTTACAACAATCAACCAAAATGTAATGGAAGGTGATGTTATTTACCTTGGACTAGATGCATTTAATACTGGAAGCGAAGCAGTTCCTTATGAAGCCTCAGAAAACTACCTTAAAAAGTTTACAGCTCAAGCAAAAGGCTCTTCATTTGACCCTTATGGGCCAGGTTCAGAAGATGACATTGAAGGTCCTTCGGCAACTCCATGTAACGACGCTGACTTTGTAAATAACTAAAAACTTTTAAAACCTAGTTCAATTATTTATTGAACTAGGTTTTGTTACTTTTTTAAAATCATTACTTAATTTTTAATATATAATGAAGAACGTTTTCATATTTATACTTTTTTGTGCAATAACTTCGGTTTCGATTGCTCAAAACAAAAGTATAACAGGAGTTGTTTCGGACAAAAACGGAACGCTTCCCGGAGCGAGTATTGTATCTCTAAAAGCTAAAACTGGTGCTACATCAGGAATGGATGGTGAATTCACTTTAAAGGTTGCATCTAATGATATTTTACAAGTAACTTATTTAGGTTACCTAACTCAGGAAATAGCTGTAGGTAATCAGAGTCATTTTGAAATTACTCTGATTGAAGATGTTAATCAATTAGATGAATTAGTGGTTATAGGGTATGGTAGCATAAGAAAAAAAGATGTTACTGGTTCAATCTCCTCAATTGATTCAGAAAAAATGATGGAAACTGTAGTTTCCTCTGTTGATCAAGGAATTCAAGGTAAAGCAGCGGGAGTTGTCGTTAGTTTTGGCTCAGGCCAACCAGGTTCAAAATCTTCCATAAGAATTAGAGGGATTAGCTCTATTACTGGAACTCTAGAGCCTCTTTACGTAATTGATGGTGTCCCAGTAATATCACCTTCAAATATTGGAGCTGTCACTGGCCCAGATACAAATCCTTTAGAAAGTTTAAATCCAAGTGATGTTGAATCTATTGAAGTTTTAAAAGATGCCTCTGCAACTGCTATTTATGGAACAAGAGGTGCGAATGGCGTTATTTTAATCACTACAAAACGCGGTACTATGGGTAAAGCAACAGTATCACTAGATTATTCAGGTAGTCTTCAGTTTTTGAGAAATAAAATCGATATGCTAAATGCACAACAATTAGCAGAATTAGGTAATGAAGCTGCTGATAATGCGGGAGTGGATAGAAGATCAATTTATGCAAGTCCAATAAATTTGGGTGTAGGAACAGATTGGCAAGATGAAATTTTCAGGATTGCACCAATGCATAATTTCCAAATTGCTGTTCGAGGTGGTAATGAGAACACTAAATATTCTGTATCTGGAAATTATTTTACGCAAGATGGTATTATTATAAGTTCAAAGTTTAACAAAGCCAATTTTAGAATTAACTTAGACCAACGAATTTCAGACAAAGTTAAATTCGGAACAAGTATTAATTTAAATAGAAATGTTATTGAAGGTGTTATTACTGATTCAGAATCAGGAATCTCTTCAAGTATTACTTCTTGGGCGTTAGAATTTAATCCTGGCCTCCCTGTCTATGATGAAAATGGTAAGTACACTTATAGTAATAACACTTCAAATCCACCTGTTGGAAACCCCGTTGAAGATGCACATAGAACAGAACAACTTAAAAGTTCAACAAGAATTTTAGGTAATATATTCTTAGAATGGAATATTATTGAAGGTTTGAGTTTTCGAAGTTCAATTGCAGCCGACTCCTATTTTAACGAAGAGAAGTCATTTGTTCCAAACGATGTATATAGAGGTCAAGAAAAAGGCCAAGCAGCAATTGCCAATTCTAATGGATTTACTTGGTTATTTGAGAATACTTTAAATTTCAATAGAAAATTTGGAGAACATAGTTTAAATGCTGTTATCGGACATTCAATGCAAGCTTTTGAAAATGAATTTTTATTTGTTGCTACTTCCGATTTTGATGACAATAGGTTAGGTTACAATGCAATTCAAGTTGGATCTGAAAAAACATTGCTATTTAATGGGGTATCAAAAAGACAATTACTATCCTTTTTAGGAAGGGTAAATTATGGGTTTCAAAATAAATACTTATTAACGGTATCTGCAAGGGTTGATGGCTCATCAGTATTTGGAGATGGTAATAAATATGGTGTTTTCCCTTCTTTAGCTGCTGCTTGGAGACTAGATCAAGAAAATTTTATGGAGTCTGTAGAATCAGTTTCCGAGATGAAATTACGAGTGGGTATAGGTAGGGTTGGAAATGAAGGAATTCCACCATATAGCTCACTTGGTTTATTAGAAACAACAGAAGCGTATTTTGGTGAAAATGAAATTGCTAAGGGTTCAGGTCATCAAACGAGTGCAAATAGTGGCTTAAAGTGGGAAACTACAGATCAGCTTAATATTGGATTGGATTTTGGATTTTTAGATAATAGCATATCATTTACAACCGATATTTATTTTAAATTAACAAGTGATTTATTACTTAGAGCACCAGTACCATATACTTCTGGTTATAAAGATGCTTATGTAAATATTGGAAATTTAGAAAATAAAGGAATTGAATTCAGTATAAATTCAGTAAATATCGACAAGGAATTTAAATGGAGTACAAACTTTAATATTGCTTTCAATAGAAATAAAATAACCAAATTAGCTCGAGAAGAGGGAATTCCTGCAGAACCAATGCTTGGTGTTAACGATTGGACCATTGTTGAAGAAGGTCAACCTATTGGAAACTTCTATGGATACGTAACCGATGGAATTATGCAATTAGGTGAAAACGCCAATTCAATACCTCACTTTGTAGATTACACACCAAAAGAAGGTGACAGAAAATACAAAGATCTTGACGGAAACGGTGTTATAAATGAAGATGACACCACCCTTTTAGGAAATGCCAATCCAGACTTTTCATTTGGTTTTGGAAACTCGTTTGAATATAAAAACTGGTCCTTAAGTGTATTTATTCAAGGTGTTTATGGAAATGAAGTTGCAAACTTTAATAAATTCAATTTAGAGAGTTTCGATGGCTTAAGAAATAATTCTACAGCTGCACTTGAAAGATGGACTCCTTCCAATCCTACTAATTTATATCCAAGAGCAAATGCTGACCCTAGAAGAAGTAACACATTTGCCGATATACATGTTGAAGATGGTTCTTACGCAAAAGTTAGAGATATCACTTTATCTTATTCTATTGCCTCTAAAACATTATCCAAAACCGCCCTAAGCAACGTAAAAATATTTGCAAGTGGGAAAAACCTATTCACGTTCACAAATTACTCAGGATACGATCCAGAAGTGAATAGATTTGGACAAGATCCATTGCGATTTGGTGTTGATTATGGATCTTATCCAACAACAAAAATATTTACAATTGGTGCCAATTTAACATTTTAATAAAATGAAAAAAATAAAAAGCATATTGAAAATAAAAGCGCTTCTAGTAGTTTTAGTAGTTACTGGTTGTTCCGACTTTTTGAATGAAGAACCTTTATCTTTAATTAATTCTGAAACGTTTTATAAAACAGAATCTGATGCAATTGCAGCTACAAATGCAATTTATGAATATTTAACAGTTGGAACAGAAGGAATATTTGAAGAAGGATTTGGTGGAATATTTTTTAATGACTATTGGGTTATAAAAGACATTCTTTCCGATAATTGTGAAGAAACAATTACTTCATCTGAATATCAAGCAATTTCCGAATTTAAATTCAATGCTAACAATATTAGAATTGAATTGTATTGGCAAGATTTATATAAAACCATTTTTGCAGCAAATATTGTTATAGACAGGCTTCCTTCTATTGAAATGGATGAACTAAAAAAGAATCACCTAATTGCTGAAGCAAAATATATTAGAGCTATGATGTATTTTGAAGGTGTTCGGTTATTTGGTGAAGTTCCGTTAATATTAAATGAAACTAAAACATTTGAAAAAGCCACTGTTGCAAGAACAGATGTCGCATCTATATACAATGCAATTATTGAAGATTTAATGTTTGGTGAGACCAATCTATCAAGCTCATTTAGAGTTGGCAAGGGAAGACCAACACCACTTGTATGTACTGCACTACTTTCAAAAGTTTATTTGGAAATGGGCGAATATGAATTGTCAAAACAAAAAGCCGAAGCAATTATAAATTCTGGTAAATTTTTCCTTTGGGAAGATTATGCAGATATATTTAAACTCGCTAATGCTAATTCAGGTGAAATTATTTACGCTGTAAATTATAGTGGAACACAAAGTCAGGGTTTTAAACCAAATCAATATCATGTCCGATTGTTACCTCCTGGTTTAAATAAAGATGGAGAAGGACCAGAAAATGCTTGGGGCTGGGAAGTACCTACAGATGACTTGTATAATAGTTTCAATCCCCTTGATCGAAGAAAATCTGTTACTTTCATTACTTCTTTTACATATAGTGACGGAACAACAGTAAATTTCAACCCTCATATTAGTAAATTTTGGGATCAAGAAGAAGAACCAAATGGCAACAATACAGATGCTGATGTGATTTATTTGAGATATGCCGATATTCTTTTAATTTATGCAGAAGCTCTTAATGAAATTAATAATGGTCCTAATTCAGAAGCATACGAAGCGATTAATAAAGTTAGAGCTCGTGCCCGATTTAACGGAACAATTTCTCTTCCAATACTATCTGATTTATCTGGCTTAAATTATCAACAATTTAAAGATGCCATTTTAGAAGAAAGAAGATTAGAATTTGTAATGGAAGGTCAACGTTATCACGATTTAGTAAGAATGAATAAATTGGAAGAAAAGGTTAATGGTTCAAACAAAGAAAATGCAACTCCAGCTTCATTTCATAAATTATTACCTATTCCACAAAGAGAAAGAAGTTTAAATCCAAAATTAACTCAAAACGAAGGATACTAGGATTTAACTAAAAAATAAGCAATTAAGAAATATGAAATTTAATAAATATCCGACGGTAAAAATATGCCCGGAACAGGATTGGTGTGTCCTTGGTTGGGATAAAGTTTGTAGTGAAATAGAGCAAGCTATCGTAAAAATTAAAACACCTAACAAAGTAATTTTTTTAGAATGTTACCAAGGGGTTTATATTGATGAAATTAAAAATGCTTTAAGCACTCATTTAAGAGATGTTGATGTTTTGTTGGCTTCAGATTATTTGAAATCTGAAGAAGAAATTAGAGAATTAACTCAACCTGATGTAACTGACGACCGCGTTTTTGGAGTTATAACCAAGTTACAAATTAATGATTTTTTCAATCAGGAAAAGCTGCAAAATGTTCAGAAGATTATAGCCAATTCATCCAAGCCAATAATTATTTTAGGTACGGGTGCTTCACTATTTTCACAAAATCCGGATTTAATTATCTATGCTGATATGGCTCGTTGGGAAATTCAACAACGAATGCGTAAAAACCTTGTAGATAATATTGGAATTTCTGACAGAAATGACTCTATTGAAAAACAATATAAAAGAGCGTATTTTGTAGATTGGAGAGTTTGTGACAACCTTAAAAAAGAGCAAATTAGTGAGTGGGATTTTGTGCTTGACACAACAATATCAAATGAGCCTAAACTTACCACTGGAGATTCTGTTAGATGGATTTTAGATAGAACAACAAAACAACCATTTAGTGTTGTTCCCTTTTTTGATGCGGGACCTTGGGGAGGACAATGGATGAAAGAAAAGTTTGATTTGGACAAATCCATGGATAATTTTGCGTGGTGTTTTAATTGTGTTCCAGAAGAAAATAGTTTGTTAATAGAATACTCAAATACAAACTTTGAAATACCATCATTAAATTCAGTTTTCTATAAACCAGAAGAATTATTAGGACAAAATGTATTTAATGAATTTGGAGCTGAGTTTCCAATTAGATTTGACTTTTTAGACACCATGGAAGGTGGGAATTTAAGTTTACAAGTACATCCTTTGAAGGAATATATAAAAGATCAATTTGGGATGACTTATACACAAGATGAAAGTTATTACATGCTTGATGCGGAAGAAGATGCTTTTGTATATTTGGGAATAAATGAAAATGTGAACAATGAGGATATGATTCTAGATTTAAAAAAATCTCAATCGAATGGTCATATTTTTAATGCCGACAAATATTCAAAAAAATGGCCTGCCAAAAAACACGATCACTTTCTAATACCAGCTGGAACAGTTCATTGTTCAGGTTCAGGATGTATGGTTCTTGAAATAAGCGCAACTCCATATATTTTTACGTTCAAACTTTGGGATTGGGGAAGATTAGGAATGGATGGTAGACCCAGACCAATTTCAATTGAACATGGTGAAAAAGTTATTGATTGGGATAGAACACCTAACTGGACAGAAGACAACTTAATAAACCAGTTTGAAAAAGTTAATTCTGGTGAAGGTTGGATGGAAGAAAAAACTGGATTACATGAATTAGAATTTATTGAAACTCGAAGACAATGGTTTAATACAAAAACGTTTCACAATACAAATGACACTGTAAATGTATTAATGTTAATTGAAGGTGAAGAAGCACTTGTTGAAAGTCCAACGAATGCTTTTGAGCCATTTCCAATCAATTACGCTGAAGCATTTATTGTTCCTGCTCAGGTGGGAGCATATACCATTAAGCCTTCAGGAGAAAGCCTTGGTAAAGAAATCGCTACAATTAAAGCTTTTGTAAGGTCTAAATCTTAAAATCATTTAATTAAATAATTAGTAAATAATACCATTATGAGTAAACAAGTTTCATTAAAACAAATTGTACCTGTATTTCTTTCATTTTACATTATGGGTTTTGTTGACCTTGTTGGTGTAGCCACAGGATATATTAAGCAAGATTTTAATCTATCGGATAGTATGGCACAATTATTACCAAGTATGGTATTTATTTGGTTTGCTTTAGTTTCTATACCTACTGGAATATTTCAAGATAGAATAGGAAAAAGAAAAATGGCAGCATTATCCATGATAATTACTGGTATTGGATTAATAATACCATTTATTCATTATTCGTACACCACGGTTATTATAGCATTTATTATTTTGGGTATTGGGAATACAATATTACAAGTTTCAGCCAATCCGCTTTTAATTGATATTTCATCAAAAGAAAGTAAAGCTGCTAATTTAAGTCTATCACAATTTATAAAAGCAATAGCATCCATGTTAGGGCCTATCTTAATAGTAGCAATAGCCCGATACACTGGAAATTGGAAAATAATATTTCCATTATATGCAGTTCTCTCTGTTTTAGGAGCTTTGTGGTTATACTCCGTTAAAATTGAAGAATCTAAACCAGATAAAGAACCAGCAACATTAAAAACTGTACTCGCATTATTGAAAGTGAAGTACATTGTCGTAATGATTTTTTCAGTATTTTTTATGGTTGGATTCGATGTAGCTATAAATTCAAATATTGCTAACTTTTTAAGTACTCGATTTACTATAGATCTAGAAACTGCAAGTATGGGTATAAGTGTCTATTTTGCAGCATTGATGGTCGGTCGGTTTTCTGGAGCTTTCTTATTAAGAAGATTAAACATTACAAAATTTCTTACTTTTAGTACAATTCTAACCTTGATTGGTTTAGCCGGAATTATTGCCGCTAGTAATCTTACTCTTGCGTGGATCATGATTTTTGTTACTGGGATAGGATTCTCTAATATATTTCCAATTATATTCACTATTGCTGTTGAAAAACGTCCAGAATATGCTAATGAAATTTCAGGAATGATAATACTAGCTGTATGTGGTGGAGCAGTAATCCCACCTATTATGGGAGTAATCAGTGACTCTTTTGGAGTTACCCAAAGTTTATTCGTATTAGTAGCTTGTATTTTATACGTTAGCTACTCTGCATATTACGCATCAAAAAACTAATTTTAACCATAATATTTTTATCATGGCAAATCCAAATACAGACCAAAGAACTATACTTACACTAGATGCAGGAGGAACTAATTTTGTGTTTTCATCCATAAAAGGAAATAAAGACTCGTCTAATGCTTTTACCCTTCCAGCTGTTACTGATAACATAGATAAATGTTTGGAAACTATTATTAAGGGATTCAACATGGTAAAAGGGCAATTAAGTGAACCAGCAAGTGCCATTAGTTTTGCATTTCCAGGTCCAGCTGATTACGAAAATGGAATAATTGGTGACTTGCCAAATTTCCCAGCCTTTAAAGGTGGAATACCTTTAGGACCAATACTAGAAGATATATTTCAAATACCTACTTTCATTAATAACGATGGTAATTTATACGCTTATGGTGAAGCACTTGCAGGATTTCTACCTGATCTAAATAAAAAGTTGGAAGAAAAAGGTAGCGCTAAAAAATGTAAAAATGTAATCGGAATTACCTTAGGGACGGGCTTTGGATGTGGTATTACCCTCAACAATAAACTGTTGGCTGGTGACACCTCTTGCGGAGCTGAGATTCATAATACGCTCAATAAATTCTCTCTCAACTGGAATGCAGAAGAGAGTGTTAGTACAAGAGCAATTCAACGTGTTTATGCGGAAGAATCGGGTACAGAATTTAATAGCAATATAATGCCAAAAGAAATTTACAATATTGCTACAGGAAAAGCTGATGGGAGCAAAAAGGCTGCATTAAAAGCATTTGAATCTTACGGTGAAGCACTAGGGAGCTCTATTGCAAATGTGGTTACACTTATTGATGGAATAATTGTATTAGGAGGTGGAATTACAGCAGCTTGGAATCTTTTTTCTCCAGCTATGTTCACAGAGCTTAACCGTCAGTACGAAAATCACAAAGGAGAAAAATCGAATAGGCTTTCTTTCAAGGTGTTTAATCTTGAAGATGAATCAATATTTGATGAATTTGCTAAAGGAAATATTACCGAACTAAAAATTCCAAATAGTAATAAAACAATAAAATATGATGATATGCCACGTACAGGCGTTGGTATTTCAAAAATTGGTGGAAGTAGAGCTACAATGTTAGGTGCTTATGCTTTTGCGTTGCAACAACTCGATTCTATTTCTTAAAAGCTCTTTTCATGACAAATATTTTAAAACCATTTACTGTTATTGTAATCTTTGCGATTGCAGTTCTAAGTTGTAATAAACCCATCGAAACAAAGGATATATATAGCAGTATCCCAACTTTAAATGAACTTTCTGGAAATTGGGTTTCAACTGATACTATTGATATGGAGCCTTCAATTAGAAATTTTCAAGCTCAGGCTTTAGTAAATAGAGATGTAACATCTATAAGTTGGCTAGCAGCAGCACCATACTCTGGCGGATACCATACGGGTGTTTTTCGTATAAATGGTGAAACCCCAATTTGTAAAGAATTTAAATGGGAAGCACATCAAGCCTTGAGAAAAGCTACTTTTAAAAATATTCAACTTGAAAGTGCAACCAGAATGATTCCACATGAAAATACTATATTATGGGAAGTTACATTAACAAACACTGGTGAAAAGGTTGAAAATTTAAACATTGAACAAGACCACATTGGTTTTATAAGTAAATACGACAATCAAGAGTGGCAATGGTGGTACCCATACCCTACCTTAAAAGGAAAAACAACAGCAAGAACTGATGAAACAGAAAATATAAGAAAACATCTTGGTCAAAACATTTATTCAAAAAAATCATTGGTTACTGAATTGTTGGATGGGAAGCCAACCCAAACATTGAAAACGGCTGTTTGGCCATCAGATAATGAAATTCTTGAAACAACGAAATACTCTTCAAAAAAATCAGAAGATTTTTTAACGATTTCAGATTCAGAAACCAATGCCATTACGGTATTTAAAAACTTCACTCCAAATTCAACTATAAAATCATATAATTCTGGAGGAACATCCACTTGGAAAATTGTTTTAAAATCAGGAGAATCTAAAACTATTCGGTTTGGAATGTCTTTTGGAGATACTACGGAAACTATATTGAAAAACTTAAGTTTTAATGATACTCAATTTCAACATAAATGGAACGAAATAGAGCAAGTTTGGAATACAAAATGGAAGGAAATTTTTAAACCAAATAACTCCCTTTTATCTGGGGCTTTCCCTATCCTTGAAACCAATGACAAAAACTTACAGCAAGTTTATTATAAGGGGCCTTTAACAATGCTTTATTTAACCCACAATAATTTACCACAACATAAAAAGGTTTTTCTAACAGGAGGTCCACGTTGGGGTGCGTCGATTACATTTTATTGGGATATTACTGAATGGTCTACCCTATGGGCAGTTGTTGATCCAGAAATGATGAAGGAGCATTTAAGTTCTTGGATTCAAATTGATCCCAGCAAATATTATGGGCAAGATAACTTTGGCGGTTCTGGTGTAGGAAACGGATATTCAGCCAACTATTGGGCATTATTTCAAATGATTAGATCTTATATAACTATCTCTGGTGATGTTGAATTTTTAGATACAACAATTGATGGAAAAACAGTATTGAAACATCTTGATGACTACGCCAATAACTGGAAAAACATTTCAATTTTTGGAGAAAATGGAGCAACAGATGAAATATACAAACTTGCTGATTTTGGAGATGACGAATGGAATCTGCTAGAGTGCGTACCAACTTACAAACATATTGTTCCTTCGTTTAACGCCGGTTATATTTGGATGATGCGTGAAACAGCTTCTTTATATGAATTAAAAGGAGACTCTCAAAAATCAGAAAGAATGAAGGCTGAAGCGAATAATATGATTGAACAATTACTAAAATTGTATGCTGGAAATGGCGTTTGGAATAGTTTGTATCCAAATGGTGAAAAAATTGAAGTCAGACATTGTTTAGATTTTATGTTTTTAGGAAGATATATGCCAAATGACATTCCAGAAGATATTAAAAAAGAAATGATGGATTTCGTTTACGAAGAGCTTATTACAGACAATTGGATGAGAGCACAATCTCTTTTAGATGTGGCAGCAGAAAACTCCGATCGCGCTGATCATGGTCCATTAGGAGCATTTGATGGATGGCCAGCTGGAACCATGGATGCATTAGTTCAACTAGGATTCCCAAATAAAGCTATGGATTTTTACCAAGCTATAACTCCGGTTACAGAGGAAGGAATTTGGGCACAAGCTCATGAGTTATATGGTAAGAATAAAAAACAAAAAAATGCATCTGTTAGAATTGCTGAAAGAGGTTGGCACAATAGAGAATCTTCTTCTGGTATTGCCATGTCTCAAGTAATGTTGAAAAATTTCTTCGGATTTTATCCAAATATGGAAGGTCAAATAATCCAAAATAATGAAAATTTCGACTTTAACGGAAAACTACATCATGTAAAATTTAAAAATGAATATTATCGTTTAGAAGCCACAAATGGTGTGGTAGAAATGATTAAAGAAACTAATTAAACTTCTAAAAAATGCGTATTTTATTTACTCTTTTAGCTTTTGTTTGCACTCTAAATGTTTTTTCTCAAAAACTACCTGTTGATTATGTTGATCCAATGATTGGATCACACAATTCTAGATGGATTATGTTCCCTGGACCAACTAGACCATTCGGAATGGTAAAATTAAGTCCAGATAATCAGGAATTGGGGTGGAAAGCAGGTTACGAATATGAAATTGATAATATCGCTGGATTTAGCCATTTACACTCTTGGACGATGGCAGGAATTAGAACTATTCCTACAAATGGAGAATTAAAAATTAAAGCGGGAACAGAAAAACACCCAGAAAGAGGATACAGATCTAAATTCAGTCATGAAAACGAACAAGCAGAAGTTGGATATTATTCAGTTCTTCTTGATGATTACAATATCAAGGCTGAATTAACTTCAACAAAAAGAGCTGGATTTCAACGTTATACATTCCCTAAAAGTAATTCTTCACGAGTACTTATTGATTTATTATTCCCTTCAGAATATGGCTTTGAAATATTTTACACAAACATTAAAAAAATTAGCGACACTGAAATTGAAGGAATTTCGTATCAACAAAGTTTAAGAAAGGCAAATTATAATGAATATATTTTACATTTTGTAATGAGGTTTGACAAACCATTTAAAGATTTAAATGGTTGGGTTAAAGAAGATATCATGAAGAATGTTGAAAGTATTTCTTCTGGTTTTGGACATAAAGATGTGGGAGCATTTGTGACTTTTGACACCGAAGAGGGAGAACAAATACAAGTTCAAACTGGTGTTTCTTTAGTAAGTGTTGAACAAGCTAGACTTAATTTAGAAACAGAACTCGATCCTTTTAATTGGGATTTTGAAGCTGTAAAAAATGATTCAAAAAAGGAATGGAATGATTTACTTTCTGCTATTGAAATTGAAGATTCTAGAGATGAAATGAAAACTAAATTTTACACAAATCTTTATAGAACTTATGCTGGGAGAACAACTTGGAGTGATGTCAATGGAAAATATATTGATATGTATGAAAAAGAACAACAACTTGAGGATCCATCAATGCCTTTGTATGGAAGTGATGGTTTTTGGATTTCATTCTGGAACTTAAATCAAGTATGGTCTTTAGCAACTCCAGAAATAGCAAATAACTGGGTGAAATCAATGATGGAAATATCGAACAAAGGAGGATGGTTACCAAAAGGCCCAACAGGAATTGAATATTCAGCCATTATGGTAGCATCTCATCAAATCTCTTTGTTAACCAATGCATATCACAAGGGAATCAGAAACTACAATGTTGATGAAGTATATAAGGCCGTAACAAAATTACAATCAGAACCTGGAAAATTTCATGAAGGAGGTGGCTACGTAGGAAATAGAAATTTAAAATCCTATATGGAAAAAGGATATGTTCCAGATGAAATTGGACCAGTTTCAAATACGCTGGCTTATGCTTATGATGACTGGACGGTAGGCCAGCTAGCCAAGGCTTTAGGAAAAGAAAAAGATTTTAAACATTTTACAAAAAGGGCATTTAACTATAAAAATGTCTTTGACAAAAATGTTGGGTATATGAGACGAAAGCATGAAGATGGAACTTGGGTAGACAATTTTAAAATATTTGGTGACGTGACATTTTTAGGCCCTGGATTTGTAGAAGGAAATGCTTGGCAATACACTTTTTTTGTTCCACACGATGTTCATGGATTAATTGATTTAGTCGGAAAAGATGAATTTAATAATCGATTAAATGAAGGATTTGAAATATCTTCTCCTCATAATTTCAATTCTGAGCATTTGGGAACTAACTCTTTGGATGGGATGGGTGTTCTCCCTATAAATCATGGAAACCAACCAAATATGCAAGCGGCATATTTATTCAATTACTCAGGAAAACCTTGGTTAACTCAAAAGTGGGCAAATGATATTATGGATAAATATTATGGAATTGACCCCGTTGGTGGTTGGAAAGGTGATGAAGATCAAGGACAAATGGGTTCGTGGTACGTGATGAGTTCTATGGGATTATTTGAAATGGACGGAGGTGCTTCAGTAAACCCAATTTATGAAATAGGTTCGCCTCAATTTGAAAAAGTAACTATAAATTTAGACCCAAATTATTACTCGGGAGGAACATTTACTATTGAAGCAAAAAACGTTTCTGAGAAAAATATTTACATTCAATCAGCCAAATTAAATGGAAAAGTTCTTAATAAACCTTGGTTTTATCATAATGAATTAGTAAAAGGAGGGAATTTAATCCTAAAAATGGGTAATAAACCAAATAAAAAATGGGGTTCCGATCCAGCATCAGCTCCTCCATCGTTAAGCACAACTCTTTCAACAGAAGAAATTGATGAAATTATGTCTTATGACAAAATTGGAGAGGAATTAGCTGAGTGGAACAAAGCAATTAAAGCATATTATTATCATAAAAAAGAGCATTTTGAATTACTTCCAGATACTGAAAATGAAATCATTTTTCTTGGGAACAGTATTACTGATGGCGCAGAATGGTTTGAATTATTTGGAAATCCAAATATAAAAAATAGAGGAATTGGTGGTGATGATACTGATGGCGTATTGGAACGATTGTCAGAGGTAACTTCTTCTCAACCCGCCAAAGTTTTTATTATGATTGGCACCAATGATTTAGCCTATGGGAAATCGGTTGAATACATTACCGAAAATTATAAAAAAATTATTGCGAAAATAAAATCCGATTCTCCAAATACAAAAATTTATTTGGAAAGTGTTCTTCCTGTTGATGATGCAGTTCATTATACAAGGCCAAATGCAAATATTCTTAAACTAAATGAATTCTTGATGAATTTTTCAAATGAAGAAGAATGTATTTACATTGATTTAATGCCTGTTTTTCAAGCTGAAAACGGAATGTTAAAAAAAGAATTTTCAATTGATGGTTTACATATTAATGGAAAAGGGTACCAAGCCTGGAAAGAGATTATTGAACAATATATCAAAGAATAAATAACTATTATGAATAAATATTTAGCTGCATTTTTTCCATTTTTAATGCTCTGTTTTTTTAGTTGCAATTCTAACATTAAAAAGGAAGATTCAATTAAAATCAAATCCGATACGCTTGTGAATTTTAGCGTTAGACCAGCTCTTGAGTGGACTTCAATATTTTATAGAAATAAAGGATGGTTTGGGGCAGATGGTGTTTTCTCAATGAATTTAAATGGTTCAGAAAAAATCGGAAGTACTGATAAAGACTCTATTTTTATTTATTTCTCAGATACCATGACCGGAAATATTCATAAAGATTCTGTAGAAAATTTTAAAATGGTGAATAATTCAATTGCCACTTTACAAGGGATAAATCCTTCTAAAGAAAATGTCAAAATACAATTAAATAAAGATAGGGATGGTAATCCAATAAATTTCTTCAGTCCAAATACTCCAAACACGTCACCTAATGAATATTATTGGTTTGGAGATGGTTTTGTTAATCAGGAAGATAATAATTCCATAAATATTTTTGGATATCGCGTTATTGATCACAGTGAAAAATCTTGGGATTTTGAAGTTTTGGGAGTAACATTAATAACTATACCATCGGGAGAAAAATCACCATTTTTAAATCACAAGCAAATAGACGCCCCTTTATTTATGGATATTGAAGGTGTTGGTATAGGAACTTTTGGTTCAGCAATTTATGTAAATACCAAAAAGGCAGGAGCGCCAAATCCTGATGAGTATTTATATATTTATGGATTGTTAGACCCAAATAAACAGTTAGTAGTTTCTCGTGTAAAACCTAAAAATTTTAAAAATTTCCAATTTTGGCAATATTGGGATGGATTGAAATGGAATAAAGATATAAATGAAGTAAAACCAATTACAAATAGAGTTTCCAACGAAGTAAGTATAACACCGCTAAAAGATGGAAGATATCTTCTAGTTTTTCAAGAAGACGGAATTGGAGAGCACACATCTGTAAGAATAGCTGAAAGTTTAACGGGACCATTTGGTCCAATTCAACGAATTTGGAAGGCTCCTGAGGTAAACGAACCTCCTGGAATTATTCCATATAATGCGAAAGCTCATCCAATATTATCTTCAAAAGATGAATTATTAATAAGCTACAATACAATATCGGCTGATTATTTTAATGATATTTTAAAGTATCCACATATGTATCGTCCAAGGTTTTTTTGGTTAAAAATCAAAGATTAAATCACTTTTAAATTAAAGAAGAACTTATTATGTTTAAAACAACTATTACAATCCTATTAGTTTGCCTATTATTCAGTTGCCAATCGAAAGTTGAAATTGAGTTGAATCAAGAAATATTGACATCTTTAGGTACAAAACATAAAAATGAATTTAGTAAATTATCACTTATTTATAAAGAGGAAATTTCTATAGATTCGACAAATGTTGAATCCTATATTGGCTTAGCAGAATCGGAAATTTTATTATATGCATTTGGCTATATTTCTAATGCAGAAGCGGTTCCAAACGCAAAAAAAGCATTTCAAAAAGCGTTTGTATTAGACTCTGTAAATTCAAATGTTCAAAAAATGTCTGGAATTTTAAATTTTCTAGATAAAAATTGGGAGAAATCTGAAATTTCATTTAAAAAATCTATTGAAATAAACCCCGATAATTTGAACGCGCGACATTGGTATTCACTTTTTTTAATTGCCATGAATCGTGTTGATGAAGCTATGACTCAATCTGACATAATTATGAGTAAAGACATCGATAATAATTATTTATTAGCGAGAGGCTCACTGTTTTACTTTCAATATCGCTTTGAAGAAATGAAACCATTAATGTTAAAAACTATTAAAGCTGATCCAGAAACTCCTTGGGCTTATGATTGGTTAGGAATGGCTTATAATGGATTAGGAGAGCATAAAGATGCCATTGAAACTTATATTACAGCCTTTAATCTTTCAGATGGTACAGTAGAAGTTGGGGGCGGATTAGGTC
>PVMS01007362.1_pt1 | contig 16377 bp, 16 predicted proteins | sample 1853461 | NCBI WGS metagenome assembly PVMS01 (sample SAMN08582032, study PRJNA380276) | Marine sediment metagenome, whole genome shotgun sequencing project. | isolation source: ocean sediment barecode stripped | collected 2017 | reverse complement strand
TTGCTTGAACATCCGATCGCCGAATTGATATTGCTGGATCCGATTGAAATTCGAAGAAAAGCTGCTTCAGCACCCACCAGATCCATTGCCAAATTTAATGTCTCAGGATTACCACTCAATTCAATAACCGTGTCAGCACCATCTGTGCCCAATAATTCTTTTGCAAATTTCAAGTCCGTCAAATCCGCAGGGTTCAAGACCTTTGATGCCCCCAACTCTGAAGCAGCTTTTCTTCGAATTTCAATCGGATCCAGCAATATCAATTCGGCGATCGGATGTTCAAGCAAGAGTGCGCTGGTTAATAATCCGAGTACACCCAGGCCCAAAACAACAACTTTCTCCCCCATGCGAATGTCCGCGTCCAAAACAACATTGAACGCAGATTCCATATTTGCCAAAAATATCGCGTCTTTCGAATCGCAGTGTTCGGGAACCAATAAATATTTTTTCTCTGAATTAAAAAATTGATCTTCATGCGGGTTAAAGGCAAAACTCCGTGCCGTTTTTTTTGTTGAATTTCCAGAATCATCATCTGAAATTATTTCCCCTATTGCGGAATAGCCATATTTCAATGGGTAGGAAAATGAGCCGCTTAGTGTGGGCAATAAATCATCGAGTGGCAGCTCCGGCGAAAGCTCTCCTCTATAAACCAACATTTCAGTTCCTGTGCTGATCAGGGAGTAGAGTGTTTTCATGTGGCTGCTATCTGGAGGGCGATCGCCAAGGGCTTCTTCGCGAATCTCCACTTGCCGAACACCCGTAAAATAAAGCGCCTTGCCCATCATGCCTTGTTCATCTCCCCCCACAAAATTACATCATTGCCGATCTGCGTAAATTGGGGAGCATTTATTCTCGGAAGCTTGGCGAGCCCATTTTTCAATATTGGAGTATCGATCACATTCAAGCCTCCAATAAACAGAGGCGCAATCGTAATAACTACTTTTCTCACCAGTTTTGCGGATAGAAAGCTCGATATCAAAGCAGCTCCGCCTTCCAACATTATTTTTCCCATACTCAATTTTCCAAGCTTTCCGAAGAATCTTTCAAGGTCCACTCGCCCATCCTGAGTGCTTGCGAGAGGAAAAATAGAAACCCCCAGATCTTCCAGCCTTTTCCTTTTCTCTGCCTCATGATGCTCAACACAAAATATCCACGGAGCCTGCTCTTGCTTCAGCAGCTTTGCTTCAAGGGGCATCCTCAACTGGCTATCAATGATAAGCGGCCGCGGATTCTTTCCCTCAAGCTCTCTAACGGATAATTGTGGGTCGTCAGCGAGCACAGTTCCAATGCCAACAAGGATGCCCTCATGGATGGCGCGCAATTGATGAGTGAGATGTAAGCTTTCTGGCCCGCTGATGGGAGTCGCTCTTCCCCTTTCAAGGCTCAGGCTGCCGTCAATGGATTGCGCATAAGATAGCGTGATCTGAGGTCCCTGTATTTGGGCAGCTTCGCCATTTTGTGAAATAAATTCAAGAATTTCTTCATTCATAATTTGCGCTGCATCTTTTAAGCGAAATGCATCTAAGCAAGATTATCCCACGACTATTCATTTTTTCGTGCCTTGAGACCAAAATACAAACCTAATCCCCCAAACAAAATGTCGCGAGCTCTGATCAGCAAGCCAAGGCTGATCCCAGCAGCAGGATTCAAAGCTAAGGCAGTCATCGAGAAAACCAGGCTTGCTTCCAGGGCTCCTAAAGCCCCTGGCGTTGGGACCAGCATTGCCAGACGGGCAAGAAACATGATCGCGATAACTGAAACTGTTGGAAGATCCAACCCTAAAAATGAAAGCGCAAGGTCATATTCGAATACAAGCGCCAGCCAGACAATTGCGCTTACCAATAAGCTTTGCAGCAGTAAGCTTGTTTTATTTTGTACCAGATCAATAAGCTCGCTCTCGGCTGATTCAATACTTGCCAGAAATCCAGGGGCGATATTCCTAAACAGTAAGGAGACTGGGCTAATCCCAAAATACAAGGTCGCAAGATAAATCAAAGAGGTGATCAACAAAGTGACAGCCAGGTAGATGCCATTGGACAGATTCCAATCCAGCGACATTTGAGAGCGCAGCACGATCCCGCTGGCGATCAACAAGAAGGAAAAGTTGGCGATCACTTCGATCAATTTATCAAGCGCTACAGAAGCTGCGGCCGTGCTGCCAGGCACCGAATGCTTTTTGCGAAGGAAATATATTTGTAAGGGTTCTCCTCCAAATTGGGGGCCAGGTGTGAAATAGCTCACCCCGAATGCTGCAAGACGATAGGAAGCGATTTTCATATAAGGGATTTTGTATCCCATTTCCCTCAATATCAACCACCAGCGCAGACCAAATAGGAGCATGATCACAGTATTCACCAATAACAATATGAATATCTGAAAAGGAGATAATTGAGAGATAAGCTCAACAATGTCCGAGAATGAAACATCTTTCAAGGCCCAATAGAGCAATCCAACAGCCAGCAATCCAAGAAAAACTACCAACCAAACATTGCGATTTTTTTTCATCATTTGCGTTCTCTCTCGCCAGGCCGCTGGCCAATCCACCTTTCTTCAGGTGAATAGTGTGAGAAATTCCCTGAGCCTAGGAAAAATAGGGCTGTTGCTAGAATAAAGATCACCCAATCGCTTGGCCCCAATGTTGTGGCTAGCTGGCGAAAGCCGCTTTCGATCAGCAATAGTGCAGAGGCCGTGCGCGCCATAAAGCCAAAGAATATTGCCAATGCCAATAAAAGCTCAATAGCAGTGAATGCGTTGGAAAGTGGAAAATTAGTAATTCGCCAAAGAACCATCAGGCCTAATAGCAGCCGAGCGATAAACATTCCTTTAGGCCTAAAGCGTCCAAGAAATTTCGTCCAAAAAAGGGTCCATCTTTGGTAAATGCGCTCTCGCCCACTTACCTGCCACCAATCAACTATAAAATTAGCCATAAAGGGAATCATGAATAAGCTAGCCACCAGTTTCGTTTCCGGAGGGGAAAAAATGGGAACCAGCATAGCGGTGGAAAAGCCCATTAAGCTTCCCGCCAGCGCACGCCTATTCTCATGGGGCTTCAGTTCAAAGTTGGCCCTTCCTCTTCTTTTGCGCCATTCAAGCCCAAATGCAAATATGTAGCGTGCTAGCCCAATAGATAAATACCACCAGGGAACGCGCCCATAATGAAAAGCCAGGAGCGTAGCCACAAGAATTCCTCGTCCATCCAGTTCCAGATCTAATTTTTGGCCCAGGATGGTGACATGATCGTTTTTCCTCGCCAGATATCCGTCAAAGAGATCGCTGAAATTGGCGGCCAGGAAAATAAAAGCCGGCAACCAGGCCATTAGACCTGGTGCTTCAGGAACAAAGAGAAATCCCCAAAGCAAGGAGATAGCAATCATGCGGATAAAGGAAATTATGCTGCCCCAGCCAAATTCTGGGAGTAATTCTTTTTCGCCCGGCCTATGATTTTTGGGAAAATCTCGCCAAAGACTTATTAATTGGGTTAGGTGAGCAAGGCTCGCATAAAGAAACCACGTCTGCGCAAATGACGCCTGCCAGCTTACAGCTAATGTGGAAGATATCGCCCAAAGGAATGCGAATGAAGTCAGGGCAAATAGAGCGAAGGATCGCTTTAGCTTATTACTATTTTCTGTGTTTTGATTGGCGAACATGAAAAAGAATTCTAACCCGCTCCAAACCCTCTATTTCTTTAGAAAAATTCTGGGCCTGGAGATCCAACAGATTCCTCATTTGTTGTCGTGCATATTCAAGATCAACTCTCGATGATAGGAAACGATCTCCTTACCTTTAATTGTCCCATTATCAATTTCCGCTCGAGAAAAGAAATCAAATTCCTCACCTTCAGTGAGAACGGCTTCATCCAGTTCATCGCTTATTGGATAATGAAAAACAGTATAGATTTTTTCGCTATCCTTCTCAAAGCTGCTCAGATAGCTTAATTTTTTAGGATCCAGTTTGCAGGTCAGCTCTTCTTCAACTTCCCTTAGCGCTCCCTCTTCCGGGCTCTCGCCATCTTCAACATGACCACCGAAAAAGCCCCATCGATCCGGATTGACGATCGTTGGAATATTCGAGCGCAAATGCAGCGCAAATTCCTCGGCTTGATTTTCTAAAATAACCAGGGCTATTCGGATAATGGGAATGTTCAAACCCCTCAGGTTTCGCGATCTTGCTTGTAAATCCTCGGAACACGCGTGTTTATATTGGTCAGAATTTCGTAAGGAATGGTGCCAGCCCATTCAGCCAGATCTTCGACCCTGATCGATTCTTTCCCCATATCGCCGATCAAAATGCTTTCATCCCCATTGAAGGCCGAATCATCACCGATATTGACCATGATCTGATCCATCGTGATCGTGCCAACAACCGGATAGGCTTTTCCACCCAAAAGCACCTTCGCCCTCCCAGACATTGAGCGAAAATAGCCGTCGCCATATCCCACCGGGATCGTGACAACTCGTGTATCTTTCTCCGATTTCCAGGTGGAGCCATAGCTCACCGGGTGATCCGCCTTGACCACCTTGAAATAAACGATCCGAGAAGACCATTTCAGCGCAGGCTGAATCTTGATGCTCTTCTCAACCTCAACTGATGGGTAGACCCCATAAAGCATGATGCCCGGTCGAACAATATCCATCCAGGAATCCGGCATTTGAAGAATTGCTCCTGAATTCGCCATATGGCGCAATGGAGTCGGCAGTGAATGTTTCTCATAAAAACTTGTGACTTCCTGAAAACGCTCCAATTGCAATTGCGCCGAAGCAAGATCATGGCTGTCTGCATTAGCGAAATGAGAGAAAATACCTTCCACAAGAATATGTTGCTTTTCTGTTGAAGCTTTCAGCATTGATTCCGCAGAATAATAGTGAACACCAATACGTTCCATTCCTGTATCTATCTTTAGATGAACTTTGGCTTTTACCCCCATTTCCTTGGCAGCCTCTTCCACCTGGTCTAGCTTGACGATCGAGGAGGCCGTCAACGTGAGATCGTGCTCCAGGAACAAGGGCACCTGATTTCCAAGAATTCCACCCAACACCAAAATAGGAAGTTGCACGCCCGCTTCTCGGAGCAAAATACCTTCTTCCAGCAAGGCTACGCCCAGCATTTTTGCGCCGATCTTTTGCAAATATTGCCCAACGCGCACAAGGCCATGCCCGTAGGCATTGGCCTTCACGATCGGCATCACCAAAGATTCCGCAACATGGTTCTGAATATTTAAATAGTTTATCGAGATTTGCTCTAGATCGATTTTTAAAATCGTTGGACGCAGAGCCGCTCGCGTACTGATCGTTGGGTAATTGCTTGCCTGCATCAGGTGATTCTAACCGAAGATTCTTTCCTGCTAAGGAGATCCTTTCAATACCAAATCGCAAACCACCGCACGGTGATCAGAGCCGCCATAAAATGCTCCCATCCATGTATCGACAGCGTCAAATTCATGGGAAGTAAAAATGTAATCGATGCCCACCATCCAATAGGGAATGCGGAAAAAACTGATCTGCGCGGAAGATCCGCCCTCCTCAATTGGGCCAGGAAAGGAATGCCCCAATCCAAATCCTGCTTCCAGCCAAGTATCTTTAAGCACAGCCGCCACACTCTTGTAGGCATCATTCAATCGTGTTGCATTGGCATCGCCCGCCACGATCAATGGTCCTATGGCAGATTGTGTCTTCGCGAAATCCGCGAGCGCAAGTAAATCACTTTCTCGATTTTCAAAGGTCCTCCACACCCATCGAGGCCATAAATTTCCGGTTGGCATCGTATGGAAATTAACCAGGCTGATCATCTGACCATTCCAATCCATTTCCAATATTTGAGGAGCGCCAAACCAATGCCCAGGAAGCACCACATCCAATTTCTCCAGCGGATATCGGCTGATCACTCCTAGACCATTAGATTTTGGAGCCGCTTGCAGGATTTGAAAGGGGTATTCTTCAGCCAACCTCAGAGAAATCACAGCGGAAATTTCCGGAGTCACTTCCTGAAGAAAGATCAGGTCCGCATCCTCCTCAAATATGGATTGCAAAATAGCTTCATGGCTGCCTGCACGTCCCAAAATATTGAAGGTCATTACGCGTAGTGAAGATTGATCCCCATCAAAGCTTATCTTGGATTTCGCAAAATGAGATCCCCACAAAAACACAAATATTGCCAGGGCTATTAGCAATGGGAAAAATAGTTTTCGATTCTCTTTGAAAATCGCCAGGATCGCAATGATTGGGATGGGAATGAAAAAGATGATCGCCAATGAGTTCGCCAGCCCAAGGAATCCATTTCCATCACCAAAAACAAGATAGAGAGCGAACCAGCCAAAGAGCAGGAAAAAATAGATCAGGCTGAGAGAAAACAGCCAACTTTTATTAGATTTCATTCTTGGAAGACCCATCGCGCTGGAGTTTAGCATCCAGAGCTTAATCCCCCATTAACGTAAGGGAGGGTTTTTTAGCCCTCCCTTGATCATTTTAGCTCGCTAGTGCAGCCTGCCCAGCTGCCAGCCTCGCAACCGGCACGCGGAAAGGAGAACAACTTACATAATTCAGCCCTAATTTATGGCAAAGATGCACAGATTGGGGATCCCCACCATGCTCACCGCAGATACCTACTTCAAGATCATTTCTGGCATTGCGTCCTTCATCAACAGCCATAGCCATCAAGCGGCCAACGCCGTCTTCATCAATGCTTTGGAATGGGTTGTAAGGCAAAATACCATCTTCCACATATTCAAGCAGGAAATTACCTTCGGCATCATCCCGCGAATACCCATAGGTCATTTGAGTAAGGTCATTGGTACCAAAGGAAAAGAATTCGGCTTCCGAAGCAATTTCACCAGCCGTGAGCGCTGCTCGAGGAATTTCGATCATGGTTCCAAATTTGTAATCAATAGTAATTCCTTCAGCTTCCATTACCTCTTTAGCAATACGTTCTAATCTCGGCTGTACGAATTTCAATTCGTTGATATGGCTCGCAAGTGGGATCATTACTTCCGGCATGGCCTTGATGCCATCTTTTGCCACCGCAGCCGCCGCCTGGAAGATGGCCAGCACTTGCATCTCAACGATTTCAGGGCGCATCACGCTCAATCGAACGCCGCGCATGCCCATCATCGGATTGCTTTCATGCATTCCACGGACCTTGGCAAGAAGTTCTTCCTTTTCAGCCAGCCCTTCCTTTTCGCCTTTCACGCGCATCTTGATAACTTCTTCGAGCAATACTTCCATCTCAGGAAGGAATTCATGCAAAGGAGGATCGATCAAACGAATGATGACAGGATAGCCATCCATCGCGCGGAAGAGTCCATCAAAATCTGCCTGCTGGAAGGGCAGCAGCTCATCAAGAGCAGCAACCCGTTCTTCCTGTTTATCAGACAAGATCATGCGCTGAACAATTGGCAAACGCACAGCTTCAAAGAACATGTGCTCCGTGCGGCACAAACCAATTCCCTGCGCGCCATAAGACCGTGCTCGTACAGCATCAGCCGGGTAATCCGCATTGGCCCAAACCTCTAAGCCGCGCTTGGGGCCAAATTTACCTCTTGGCTCATCTTTTTCAATTGCTGCAAATTCATCTGCCCACGAAAGCAAGGTCAGCAATTCAGTTTGATCTTCAAGGGATGGTGCTTCTGTCGGGATTTTCCCGAGGAACACAAGGCCCTCAGTACCATCCACAGAGATCCATTCGCCTTCTTTGACGATCTTTCCATCCACTTTCATTTCTTTTTTATCCAGATTGATCCTGACCTCGGAAGCGCCCACCACACAGGGCACACCGAATTGGCGCGCAACCACCGCAGCATGCGATGTGGCTCCGCCCTCACTGGTCAGGATTCCCTTGGAGGCCAACATTCCATGAACATCATCCGGCCGCGTAAATGGCCGCACCATGATCACATCTTCGCCTTCTTCCTTGGCTTTGGCTTCTGCCGTGTCGGCATCGAAATAAACCTGGCCAACTGCTGCGCCTGGAGATGCATTGACTCCGCTGGTATAGAGCCGGCCATCTTCTTCTGCCTTTTTGCTGGCAGCAACGTCAAATTGAGGATGAAGCAAAGCGTCAACTTGGTCTGGAGAGATTCGCTTGACCGCCTCTTCCTTGCTGATCAGTTTTTCAGCAAACATTTCGGTGGCAATACGCACAGCTGATTTCGCCGTGCGCTTGCCATCACGAGTTTGCAGCATCCAAAGTTTGCCATTTTCGATGGTGAATTCCACATCCTGCATTTCTTTATAATGCAATTCAAGTTTGTCACAAATGTCTCGGAATTCAGCAAACACTTCAGGCATATCCGCTTCCAATTGCGCAATCGGCAGCGTATTGCGAGTACCGGCAACCACATCCTCGCCTTGAGCGTTCAGCAAGTAATCACCGTAAAGGATATTTTCTCCAGTTGCTGGATCGCGCGTAAAGGTCACGCCTGTACCCGAATTCTCACGCATATTGCCAAAGACCATTGTCTGCACATTAACTGCCGTTCCCAGATCGTGCGTGATCTTGGCCGCATTGCGGTAATCCACCGCGCGTTTACCATTCCAGGATTTAAAAACAGCCTCTACGGTCAGGCGCAACTGCTCGTAGGCATCTTGTGGGAAATCTTTTCCCCATTCTTTCTTGATTACATCCTTGAACGAAGTGCTGAGATTTTTCCAGTCATTTCCGTCAAGATCAATGTCAAGTTTTACATTTTTTTCTTTTTTATATTCTTTGATTAGGTCTTCGAATAAGTCATCGGAAACATCCAAAACCACACTTCCAAACATTTGCAGCAATCGTCGGTAGAGGTCATAGACCAGTCGATCATCGCCACTGAGCTTGATAAGCTTTTCAACGGTCTCATCATTCAGCCCAATATTGAGCACAGTATCCATCATGCCCGGCATTGAGAATTTTGCCCCTGATCTTCCAGAAACGAGTAGTGGGTCGTCCCCGCTTCCAAAAGTCCGTCCAGTGGCTTCTTCCACTCGCTTCACTCCAGCCAACACTTCTTCCCACATACCATCGGGAAATTTCTCACCTTCCGCTAGAAATGCATTGCAAGCTTCAGTTGTAACCGTAAATCCAGGAGGAACAGGAACTCCAATTCGGGTCATATCGCCCAAATTGGCTCCCTTTCCGCCCAACAATGCACGTACTGATTCCCAGTCGCCTGCATCTTTTTCTGCTTTGTCAACATCCTTGAACAAATAAACCCATTGCCTTGCCATTCTTAGATCTCCTAAAATAACGCATAATAATCATGCGCAAAGTACAAATTTAACCTTGTAATAATAACAATTTCGAGGTCAAATGTGTGGGGACATATGCCCCCAACATTTATCACTTAGAACGCAGACCAATCATCCAAATCATTAAAGAATATTGACATTTTTACCTCCCCTAGCTTATAATTGCGCTCGCACTGCCCCGGCAGAGGTTTGCTGGGGTGCTTCTTTGTTAAGCATTAATGCCCCACATGGGCAAATTGGAGGACGCGCTAATGCGCTACGCCATTATTCAATCCGGCGGTAAACAATATAAAGCTGTTGTCGGTGAAACGATCGAAGTAGATCGACTAATCACTGATATCGGTAAGAAAGTAAATCTCGAAGACATCTTATTGGTGGCTGATGGAGATAATGTTTTGGTTGGCTCACCAACTGTTGCAGGAGCAAAAGTTGCTGCAAAAGTTGTGGATCAGATTAAAGCCCCCAAGGTTATTGTTTTCAAATACCACCCAAGCAAGCGTTATCGCTTGAAGAAAGGTCATCGACAAAAATACACGCGACTCTTGATTGAGAGCGTGGATGCCAAGGGATTAGCTGCCGCTTCACCCACGAAAGTTGAATCAGAGGAAAAGCCAGCTCCCGAAAAGAAAGCTCCAGAAAAAGCAGCCCCAGTCGCTAAGAAAGAAAGCACTGAGAAAGCTCAAGCCTCGCCCGCAAAAAAGACTGAGAGCAAAGCTAAGGCTCCTGCTGCTGATAAAGAAAGTAGCGCACCTTCAACACGTCGTAAATTTAACGGTCTTGACATTTCTGCAAAAACGGTGGAATTGCTTGAAGCTGCGGATGTGAGCACAGTTAGCCAATTGTTGAAGCAGCTTGAAGAAGGCGATAAAGCCATCCTGGATATAAACGGGATTGGCCCCAAAGCGCTGGAAGATATCAAAAAAGTTCTCAAGAAAGAAGGCTATAGCCTGCCCTAAGGCTTGCCTTGCAAGAGAGGAATTATGGCACATAAGAAAGGTGGCGGATCGAGCCGCAATGGACGAGATAGCAATTCAAAGCGACTTGGTGTGAAAAAATTTGCAGGTGAAGTAGTTCGTTCTGGCAATATTCTTGTGCGCCAGAATGGCACGCGCATCAAACCGGGCCGCAACGTTGGCTTGGGTAATGATTACACGATATTTGCCACCATCGAAGGCAAAGTGGTTTATGAAACCATTAGCGGTGGACAGAAACGCGTTAGCGTTGAGTAAATAATATTATTTGAAGGTGGAGGATTTTTCATCTTCAGAGGTTAATGCAATGAAAGAAGCTATACATCCTGAATATTTCCCGGAAGCCAAAGTTACCTGTGGATCATGCGGTAAATCCTGGACAACTGGTTCCACCAAGTCAGAATTGCGCGTCGAGCTATGCTCAAATTGCCATCCTTTCTTTACGGGTGAGCAACGCATTGTTGACACCGAAGGCCAGGTAGATCGCTTCTACAAACGCCTTGAAGCTCGCGCTGAATTCGTAAAGAAAAAGGAAGATAAGGACGCAGCTCAGGTTTCCCCTGAAAGAACTCTGGCAGAGCTCGAATTAGGCAAGCGCACGCTTGATGCCTTCAAGAAAGGCGGCATTGAAAATGCCGGTCAATTCATTGACAAACTCAGTGATGGCGATGATGCCATACTGGCTCTGGAAGGTATCGGTCGCAAATCTCTGGCAGATACGAAGAAAGCGCTCCGCAGATTGGGATACGAGCTCCCGGAAGTGGAATAGCCAGAATTACCAACAAATAAAAAAGCGCGAGAATACCGCGCTTTTTTTTATTTAAAGTGAAATTGTTGATTAGCCACCCATCTTCAAGTACACTAATTTGAAATCAATACAACTAATCATTGGCGATACGAATATTGCTAGATACGAGGGCTAATGCCAGATAAAAAAGGTTCAGTAGAAGTAATTACCGGGTCCATGTTTTGTGGAAAAACAGATGAATTGATCAGGCGCTTGAGAAGGGCAAGTATTGCCAAACAACAAGTCCAGGTATTCAAACCAAAGATCGATAATCGTTATGGAGACGAAAAAGTAACCTCACACGCTGGCAGTGAATATGATGCAATTGCCATTGATAAGGCTGCAGATATTCGTGCCAAACTCAAAGAGGAAACTACGGTTGTTGCCATTGATGAAGCACAATTTATGGATAAAGAGATCATTTCAATAGTCAACTATCTTGCCGATCAGGGCCTTCGCGTGATCGTAAGCGGCCTGGATACCGATTTCCGCAGTGAGCCCTTTGGCCCAATGCCCACAATAACGGCCCAGGCAGAAGACGTAACCAAATTACACGCCATCTGCATGGTCTGTGGTGAGGATGCTTCCAGAACTCAGCGCCTCGTGGATGGCAAACCCGCCCACTACAATGATCCCATAGTGATCGTTGGTGCTTCTGAGCTTTACGAAGCGCGTTGTCGCGAACACCATCAGGTGCCTTCTTGATACAGCCCCCTCCCCCCTACCAGGATGTTCTTGGAGAAATCCTTATTGAGCAGGATGCTCTTCAAAGCCGTATTGCCGAATTGGGTAAAGAGATCAGCCAGGATTACAGAGGAGAGGATTTGATATTGATTTGCCTTCTTCGCGGAGCCGTCCTCTTCCTTACCGATCTCATGCGCCAAATAGATATTCCCCACACCATTGATTTCATGGCCGTCTCATCCTATGGAGAAGGCGCCAGGGAGTCAAGCGGGGCTGTGAGGATCACGATGGATATTCGCACCGATATTCGCGGACGAAATGTGCTCATTGTTGAAGATATTATTGATAGCGGCAACACCTTGGCCTCAGTGATGGATCTGCTTGATGCGCGCCATCCGAAAACGTTAAAAGCCTGCACCCTGCTTGATAAGACCAGCCGGCGGGAAGTGGATGTTCCCATTGAATACGTGGGCTTTGATATCAAGGACAAATTTGTATTTGGATATGGTCTCGATCTGGATGAATATTATCGAGATTTGCCCTATATCGCCGTGGTTGATCTGGAGAAATACAGCCCCAGTGAATGATGAGGCTAGCTCATCCAGGCCAGCCATGGAAAAACACGAAGCCTATGCTGGTCGCTGGATCGCCCACCTGGGTGGCGAGATCATTGCTCATGGCTCATCTCCATTAAGGGCACAACGCGCAGCCATAGCGAGCAGGCCCAAAGAAAAAGCAGAGATTCTATTCGTGCAAAATAATCCACCCCTATCACTCCCAAAGATCGTTGACAAAATAAAATTGCACTTTGCCCAGGAGCAAAAGCTCTATCTTGTGGGGGGTGCGGTTCGAGACAAGCTCTTGAGCATTGAGAGTAAGGATTACGATTTTGTAGTGGAAGAGAATGCAATCGCCCTGGGAAGGCGCGTTGCAAATCACTTTAAAGGGGAATTTTACGTTTTAGATAAAGAAAGGGATGCCGGGCGCGTGATTCTAAAGCAAGCTGATGAGAAAGGATTGTTCCTTGATTTTATTGCGCAAAAAGGAACCAGCATTGATGAAGATCTAATAGCGAGAGACTTTAGCATTAATGCAATGGCAATCGCTTTGGATGAGCAAAATAGCCTTTATGATCCCTGTGAGGGGGCCAATGATCTGCACAATAAATCTCTGGTGGCCTGCCGCAAAGATTCCATAGAACAAGATCCCATTCGAATATTACGCGCCATCCGATTGGCCGCTCAGTTTGATCTAAGAATCGAAAAATCTACTCTGCGAGCGATAAAAGAAAACGTCAGCGCTTTGGAAAATAGCTCTCCTGAACGAATGCGTGACGAATTTTGGCGCATCCTTGAAATCCCAAATGTTCGCAAATCCCTGCACGCGCTTCAATTTATTGGGGCTTTGCAGATCGTCTTTCCAGAACTAGCCCCCCTTAATTCAATGGAGCAATCTCCTCCACACAATTTCAACGTTTGGGAACACACGCTGAGAACAGTGGAAAGCCTGGAAAAGATCTTAAGTCTTCTGGATGAAGATTATCCCTCTGAAGGTGCCAGAAGCCTCTTCGGTGGATTGGTAGTCCTGAGCCTGGGAAGATATCGCGAAGAGATCAGCAAAATAATGAAGCAAGAATTCGTCGATGGTCGCAAGCGCAGATATTTGCTGCTGCTGGCTGCTCTTTTACATGATGCTGGCAAAGGGATTACTCAGGAAATCGCCGGAGATAGAATTCGCTATTCGGGCCATGAATCAGAGGGCGCAAAGCTTGCCAAAGCGCGCATGCAAACATTGCGCTTTAGCCGAGCTGAAATTGAAACGGTGGCCCAGATTATTGCTGCCCACAAGCGTCCCACAGAAATATCCCGCGCAATGGACACCCCGGACGAGCGCAGCATTTTCCATTATTTCCGTGAATTAGATAATAAGGGGATTGATGTTGGCTTGCATTCCATTGCAGATCTCATGGGCCGCCACGGCCTTGAACTAAAAGAAAGCGTGCTCTCCAGCCGATTGGAGATTATCAGATCACTTTTCGAAGCCTATTTCCACCAATACGATTCGCTTATCGCGCCCAAGCCGCTTATTGATGGCGATGAGATCATGCAGCATTTTGAACTTGAGCCTGGTCCTAAAATTGGCGAAATTGCTGACATGTTGCTGGAAGCTCAGGCCATTGGGGAAATCAATTCAACAGACGAAGCTTATAAATTGGCTAAAAGCTATTTAGAAAATACCAAATAGTTAATCCAGATTTTCTAAATCCCCACTTTCAGTTAGCTTTTGCACCTTTAGCTCGGCTTTTTCCAGCAAGGCATTGCAATGCCCCGCCAAGGTCTGCCCGCGTTCAAAGAGTTCCAGGGCTTTGTCCAAATTGGAAAGCTCACCCTCTAATTTTCCGACCGTAATTTCCAATTCTTTGAAAGTTTCTTCGTAATCCATTTCTTCAATATTCTTCGCTTTTGCCATCATTTCTCCTGCGCTTATTTCTTGGAAACGCGCGCTTTTAGTTCTCCGTCACTGAGCCGTACTTGAAGCAGTGCATCCACTTCCACCTGCGAACTTTTGCGCACTACTTTCCCTGATTCATCAGATACGACTGCAAAACCTCTTTTCAATACCTCGATCGGGTTCAAAGCTTTCAATTTTGCCTGCTCGCCGCTCAGATTAATTTTCAGCGCTGAAAATGTGGATTGCATTGCAAAAAGCAAACGTTGAGAGTAATTATCCAACTCACCTTGTTCATTTGCGATACGTGCTTGCGGCGACCGCAATTCGAGCGTGTGTTCAATGGATTGCAGATCCCATTTGATTTCAGATAATCTCTGCACCATTAATTCCTCTAGCTCTGCCCGCAGGCTTTGAATCTCATTTTGTAGCGCCGCCTTATCAGGGGAAACCAATTCCGCCGCGGCCGTTGGGGTAGGCGCACGCAGATCCGCCACGAAATCGGAAATAGAGAAATCCGTCTCGTGGCCCACTCCGCTAACGATCGGCAGCTCAGAATTGTAAATAGCCCTTGCTAGCGCTTCATCATTGAAGGCCGCCAGATCCTCGATCGAGCCTCCGCCCCTGCCAATAATGATGACATCCACATCTCCCAATGCCTCTAAGTTTCTCAACCCAACCATTAGCTCTTTGGCCGCATTAGGTCCCTGAACGCTTGCTGGAGCCAGCACCACCTCCCCAAGCGGGTAACGCCTTCCCAGCGTATCCAGAATATCTCGCAGCGCCGCCCCCGTCGCCGAACTGATCACGCCAATACGCGCTGGGCGTTCCGGGATGGCAAGCTTATGCTCATTCTCGAAAAGCCCTTCTTCTTCCAGCGCAGCTTTAAGTCGCAGAAATTCCTGGAATAATGCGCCCTCGCCTGCCGGCCGAATCTCATCTGCATAGAGCTGATATTGTCCGCGGCTCTCGTAGATCGAAATGCTGCCGTGCACCTCGATCGCATCCCCATCCTGCGGAATATAGCTTTGATTGCTGGTCATGCCGCGCCACATCACGCAGCGCAATTCAGCGCCCTCATCTTTGATCGTGAAATATAGATGCCCGGATTTAGGCCGCGAAAAATTGGAAACTTCCCCCTGCACCCAAAGCGCCTGAAATTCTGCCTGTGATTCGATCAACTCACGCAATTTGATCGTAACCTGGCTAACGCTGTAACTTTGTTCCGGCTGGGCGAATAATTCGATCTGTTCCATTGCGTTCGAAGGGTACTCTGGGGCACTAGTCACTGTCAACTATTTGCTAACTATTAATGAGGAGACACTCTCTGCTACAATTGCGCTTCTCTGATTATGAAAAGAATTTGGGCTCCATGGCGTCTAAGCTACATAAGGGCATACAGAAAAAATATGGATCAATGTGTTTTTTGTGAAGCGCTCAATAGGGAAGATGGGCCGGAAAATCTGATCGTTTTTCGCGGCGCGAATTCTTTCGTTATATTAAATCGCTTTCCTTATACCAGCGGCCATCTAATGGTTCTTCCTTTCCAGCATGTTGATCGTTTGAATAAGCTCAGCCCTGAAATTCGCGCAGAAATGATGGAATTAGCCAATCGTGCCACCGATGTTTTGCAGCAAGTGTATTCTCCTGAGGGCTTCAATTTAGGCGCCAATCTGGGCGCCGCTGCTGGCGCAGGCATTGAGCAGCACGTCCATTTTCACGTTGTCCCCCGCTGGGATGGCGATACCAATTTTATGTCCACAGTTGGCGAAACGCGCGTTTTGCCCGAGGCGCTCGAAGAGAGCTGGAAGCAAATTCAACAAGCCTGGGGCCAGGAATAAGCTTTTTATTTTGAGACAAATAATAAAGGATACGGAAACATACGAATGAACAAAAACGCAAATGAAGCCGTCATATTAAGCGCTGCAAGAACCGCCCAGGGCCGTTTTCAGGGTTCCTTGAAGAACATTGAGGCCCCGCGGCTGGGTGCCATTGCAGTGCGCGCTGCGGTAGAACGTGCCGCCATTGAAGACAGCTCTGCCTTCGATGAGGTCATTATGGGCAATGTCGTTTCCGCTGGCCTCGGCCAGGCGCCCGCTCGTCAGGCAGCAATATTCGCAGGCATCGATTCCAGCGTTGGTGCCACCACGATCAACAAGGTATGCGGTTCAGGCTTGAAAGCCACCATGCTGGCCGCCCAGGCCATTCGCGCAAGCGATGGGCATCTCTATATCGCTGGCGGCATGGAGAATAGTCGAGCAGTCGTCTA
>PVMS01157595.1_pt1 | contig 16382 bp, 16 predicted proteins | sample 1853461 | NCBI WGS metagenome assembly PVMS01 (sample SAMN08582032, study PRJNA380276) | Marine sediment metagenome, whole genome shotgun sequencing project. | isolation source: ocean sediment barecode stripped | collected 2017 | reverse complement strand
GCCACGCACATCAAGGTCCGTGGCAATAGCAACAATCCCTTTGTATATATCTCTTAGATTGCCTGCAACAGTCACTTCATGGACGGGGAAAGCGATTTCACCTTTCTCCACCCAGAAACCACTGGCACCTCGTGAATAATCGCCGGTAACGGTATTGACCCCCTGCCCCATCAGCTCGGTAATGATAAAACCTGTATCCATTTCCTGCACCAGATCAGCATAGGTCACTCCGGTGTCGCTCACCTGCAAATTGTGAATTCCACCGGCATTGGCGGTTGTCGCAAGCCCCAACTTGCGTGCGTAGTAGCTGGCGAGCACATATGCTTTCAGCACACCACCCTCGACCAGATTACGTTCCTGCGTAGCGACGCCTTCATTATCAAATGCAGTGCTGCCGAGTCCCTTAGGCAGAAAGGGATGCTCACTCAATGTTACATGTTGCGCAAACACGGGCTGATCCAGGCAGTCCAGAAGAAAACTGGCCTGTCGATATAAAGCACCACCGCTTAGCGCGCCGATGGCATGGCCAAACAGACCCCGTGCGAGCTGAGCGTGATAAATGACGGGTGTTATGCGGGTATCAAGTTTACGCGCCCCCAAACGGCCCAGAGTTCGCCGCGCAGCTTCACGACCAATTTTTTCGGCGCCTTCAAGATCGCCCGGATCCCGCGCAACGGTGTATTCGGAATCGCGCTGCATGTCAGACCCCTCAGCTGCCAGTACCGCGCACGACAAACTGTGCTGGCTATCGGGATATCCGGCCAGAAAACCGTGCGAATTGCCATAGACGCTGCAGCCTGAATACGAACTAACGGTCGCGCCCTCAGAATTATTGATGCGCTCATCCTGTTCGAGAGCGGCAGCCTCACAAGTTGTCGCCAGTGCGATCGCCTGATCGGTCTCCAGTGACCACGGATGGTAAAGCGCCAGATCCGGAAACTCGGTCGCCATAAGCTCAGGGTCAGCTAATCCTGCCGCTTCATCCTCTGCGCCATAGCGCGCGATTGAACAGGCCTTGGCGACTGTTTCCTGCACCGATACGGGTTGCAAATCGGACGTACTCGCGTTCCCCTTGCGTTTGCCCAGATAGACCGTCACCGACAACCCCTGGTCACGGTGATACTCGAGCGTCTCGACCGTCTGCTTGCGTACCGTAACCGAAAGGCCTGAACCCGCGCTGGCGCTAGCCTCCGCCTGGCTGGCGCCCTTTTGCTCCGCCAAGCGCAAAACGTCGGCTATCGTGGCCTCCAGCCGTGCCTGCCGGGCATTTATGTCTGTATCTGTCACGTTGTGAGCCATTTGTGTGCCGCAGTCAAAAAAGATCGGGGGATTCTAAACGATCTGTAACATACAAATGGCTTAACACTGGCCTTTTCCTCGCACACAGGGTGCATATACAATTAAGCCATGGATATTCAGGTTGGCATCATCATGGGTTCAAAGTCGGACTGGGACGTCATGTCACATGTTTCGGCTACGCTGGACAAATTTGGCATTGGCAGCGAGAACCGGGTCATTTCGGCACACCGTGCGCCCCATTTATTGGCTGAATACTGCGGGTCTGCACGCGAACGCGGGATCAAGATCCTCGTTTGTGGTGCCGGACTGGCCGCAGCGCTACCGGGTGTAGCAGCAGCGCATACATCACTGCCTGTGCTGGGAGTGCCGCTGGAAGCATCGCAGGGCCTGGGAGGTATGGATGCTCTAATGGCTGTCGTGCAGATGCCACCTGGCATTCCGGTAGGCACCCTCGCCATTGGTAAACCGGGGGCTATAAACGCTGCGCTGCTGGCGGCAGCTATTCTGGCACTCAGCGATACAAAAATCGCTACGGCACTGGAAAACTTTCGCGCCAACCAGACCCAGACTATTGTGGATATGCCACCGCCCGACCAGGGCTAAACGCCTTCGTCCTTAAGTTATACAAGGGATGTGGAAGGCGGTCAGGGCTGATGGTTGTCTGAGCGCCTGCCGCGACGGTCGTCACGAAAATCCCGCCTGCGCAGAAAAATAAGCAGCCCAAAAATCAGACACAAAATTCCCACCACAAGACAGATGGTAGGCCAGTACCAATAATCAAGGTATAACGAAGCGCTCAGCAGGCTGATACCCGCCAGCAGATAAACATAGGGTAACAACTCATAAAACGGTTTTGACACCCAGATGCGCATACCAAGCGTTATCCCATGAGTAAACCATTGCCGTCAAGTTTCCTGATCACAAAACTGCTTGAAATCAGTCTGCAACGCCACCAATGGTCAGCCGGTCGATACGTAAAGTGGGCTGACCCACCCCCACAGGAACCGATTGCCCATCCTTGCCGCAAACACCGATGCCGGCATCAAGTTCGAGATCGTTGCCGACCATCGAAACTTCCGTCAGCACCGAAGGTCCATCACCAATCAGCGTTGCATCTTTCAGGGGCTTACTGATACGGCCATTTTCGATGAGATAAGTCTCGCTGGTTGAGAAGACAAATTTTCCGGAAGTGATGTCGACCTGACCACCCGCAAAATTCTTTGCGTAGATACCGCGTTCAACCGACGCGATAATTTCTTCCGGATCATGGGGTCCGGCCAGCATGTACGTATTGGTCATCCGTGGCATCGGTATATGTGCATACGATTGCCGTCGACCGTTACCGGTTGCCTGCATTCCCATCAGCCGCGCATTAAGCTTGTCCTGCATATAGCCGGTCAAACGTCCCTGCTCTATCAGTATGGTCTGTTCGGTGGGTGTACCCTCGTCATCAATATTCAACGAACCACGACGCCCCTCCAGCGTGCCGTCATCCACAACGGTACAGAATTCCGAAGCTACTTTTTCCCCCATACGACCGGCAAATGCCGAAGTTCCCTTGCGATTGAAATCCCCCTCAAGTCCATGGCCGATAGCTTCATGCAACAGTACACCTGGCCAACCGGGTCCCAGCACCACGGTCATCTCGCCAGCCGGTGCTGCGGTCGCCTCAAGATTTACGAGTGCTACGCGCACCGCTTCCTGCCCGTACTCCAGTGCCCGGTCACCTTCCAAAAAATATTCATAGCCGTGTCGACCACCGCCACCACTAAAGCCCTGTTCACGACGACCATTGGATTCCACGATTACAGACACGTTTAACCTGATCAGCGGCCGGATATCAGCCGCCAACACGCCATCGCTGGAACACACCAGAACCACTTCGTGCACAGCAGCCAACCCCGCCATCACCTGTTTGACGCGCGGATCCAGCTTGCGGGCATGCTGATCAACCCGTTGCAACAATTCCACCTTGGCGTCATCACTGAGGGTGGTCAGTGGGTCAATCGCCGGGTAGAGCTGGTGCCCTGCGCGCGCCTGCCAGGCTTGCAAACGCCCGGCCTCACCCCGCCGGGCAATGGCACTGGCCGCAGCAACAGCCGACATGAGCGCCGGCACTACCAATTCGTCCGAATACGCAAACCCGGTCTTGTCGCCAGCCATCGCACGCACCCCAACACCCTGATCAATGCTGTGGCTGCCCTCTTTGACCATGCCATCCTCCAGCGACCAGGATTCGTGACGCACGTATTGAAAATACAGATCGGCCGAATCAACCCCACCGGTCAGCAGCTTGCCCAATGCCTCGTCTAAATGCCGATCTTCCATACCCGTTGGCACCAGCAGGCACTGACGTGCAATGTCGATAGGGCTAGTGTGATTATTTGCAGCCATTCAGGTGTTCCGGTTTTATGGGGGTCCGTCGAATCCGCATTCTAGCGGCTTATGCAGACTCACACGAACTACTCTCCACCAGGGAACCCTGCCTCTTCCACCTGAGTGGCCGGGCTTTGCTCCGACGGCGGAGCAGATTCCATTGCGGCATCCTGCCCCCCTGCCATCAACTCCTCAATAGCCCGAATCTCTTCGGGCGACAACTCGGGCAGCTGCGCCTCACAATCTGCATACGACGTGGTGTCGAGTTGTGAACGATCCACCTGAGTCACCAGCGGATCTTCCCACGTGCCCCCTAACGTGAAATAAGTTTCACCTACGCCGCTGAGTGGCTTTTTGAAAATCTGTGTAATCAACAAGGTTGCAAACCCAACTGCAGGGCCCGCGAGGAACGCGCCCGCAACAGGAGCCAGATTTGATACGTGCGGTCGCACTGCTGCAACCTGATCGTAATCCTCGGCCAGAATGCCGGTACGTCCAACTATGCCCATATCGGTGATGCTGCCTTCCAGCCCCAGGTTGCAGGTCCACGCATCCCCAAAATCGATCCTGAAATCACCCTTAATCTTGTCGAAGATTAGCCCTTCCCCGGCAACATCGCTGAGACGCGGCAACGACGTTATGCTCATAAGCCCCAATAACCGTCCACTGCCGGGATCCACTTGTTTGACTACACCGTCACGTATGGTCAGGTTTACCTGACCGGTCGATTCGTAGAGCATGGCCATACCTGGCGGCCCCTCCCAAAGTAGTTGAGCCCTCACACTCGCCCGCTTGGCACTGATCAACGGCGAGTAACCCAGTTCGAACAAGGTTCGCTCGACATCGTTACTCTGCAACTCAAGGTGCAGGCGAGTGCGCTGAGCATTCTCTACAACAATCCAGTCAGCAGATGCATCGATCGTGAAGCTTTCTGTTTCGGCATGCAAAACATCCGTTATCAGGCCGTCATCGGTACGCCGCACATCCAAATCCAGCTTACCCAGCCGCAACTTGCCCAGGGCAAACTCTTCGACGTGGCCGTGCATAGCCGGCAGCGTGCGCGGATCAGGCACGCTGGCCTCCTCGTCTTCGCCTTCCAGTGGCTCAATCAGCAACAAGCGCTGCATATCAAAGCTGAGTCTGTCAGCACCGGTAAAATCGAAGGGAACTGTCAGCTGACCCTCAACCCAGGGTCCTGTAAGCACCACGTCCCATGCCGAATCCTGCGGCCGTGCGCGTACATCGACAGCCACGAAGCGATGGTTCACTGCATACAGTTCGCCGATTTGCAGATCGACGAGTCGGAATATGTGCTGCCAGTCCGAAAATCTTTCGGCAGTACTCTCCTTCTCAGACGGATTTGACTCAAATGCGTTAAGCCAGTCATTTAACACGAGTGCCTCGATATAACCGGTGACGGACAGTCCGGGTTCATCCGGCAACACCAATGGAGTCTCGTCTCGACTCACCAGGCCTCTTTCTATGCCCCAGCCGCTATCCCGGTCATGCAGCCTCATAACCCACTTAAAACCACGCTGCAGGGAACCGGAAAAATCGATTACACCTTGGTCGGGAAACCACAGCTCAACCTGTGCGGAATCCGTATCCGCAGCCTGCTTGTATAACGGATACGGAAGAATACTGGTGCTACCAGCCATATCCGATGACAGCAGTATACGAAACGGCAATGATTGACCCTCACCGCCTACAGGAAATAAGGCTTGAGCATCTACCTCAACAGCCCCGTCTAACAAATCCGTTGCAGGCAAGCCGAAGGCTTCCCATGCCCTGGACACCTGCAGTGTGCCCTTGATATCAGCCCGATGACTGAAATCGGTTTCCCCCTCTGTAGCGGGTCTGACTGTGATACTGACCGGCTCACCCAGCAATATCGCATGCGCCTCCGGGATGGTTATCTGCGTATTACTAACGGTACCGCTACCACTTAAGTTGGTGAATTGCGGCGCTATGCCGTCGAGCCCTAGCGTTGCTCCTTCCGTATGGAATTGGGCATCAAGTTTCCACTGCGACATATCCTTTATAGGAAGCACGAGTTCAAGAGTCGCGTCAGCCGTTCCTTGCGCATACACATCGTCGAACACAGGGCCCAGTGCCTCACCAACCGGTGAATCCTGCAAGAATTTGAGCACATTGGTCAACTGAGCCTGGCTGTCGCCGCTCGCGATCAGCACAGCTGCACGAATATCATCGATTCGCACGTCGGCTTGCTTTATTTTGATGCCGGATATCGTTAACGCATTTCGCTTGCTGTACATCGACACACCATCGAAAACAACCTGTCCGCTGGCATCGGTCAGGAGTGGCCACTCCGGCGCATAATCGAGCACGCCATCGACGAAATTAAACCGCATCAGGAATTCTCCCTCACCATGATCGTAGGGAAACTCTTTTATTGGCCCGCGCAACTTGAATTCGGCCCACGGAACCCGGCCCGCGATCAACGACTGGTCCAACCAATTGATCACCGTCGGTGGCAGAATTTTAGGCAGGTAACGCGGTGACTCCGCGACATCATCCACTTGCGCCTCCCCACTTAAATCAATCACCGGTGCCGTGAATTCCAGATCTGTAATCAGTTCGACTGATGCATTAATCCTGCCATGCGGTGTTTGCAGTTCAACGCTGTTGGCCAACGCCCGATACCCTTCGGCACCCGCCCGCCAGACCACCACCCCCTCGAGACTCAAAATATCGAAGGTTTCACGAAACACTTTGTCTATACCCAAACGAGCACCGCGGGTGCGTATATTCAGGTCACCACCATTCTGGTCAGCCTCAAGCTCACCACTATAGCCAGTCAGCTCTAAGCCCTGCGCGGGAGATATATAGCCGAGCGAGGCAAACTCAGTTTCCAGCGCAAATTCCTCAAGATTGTTATCAAGTAATTCAATCTCGGCACTGAAATCACTCAGATCACCCTGCATAGTCCCGTCTATGCCTGCAGCGCTGAGCGACCCGGGTGCGACAGCCAGCAGCGCTGGTATCAGGTCATCAATACGCAAAAAGTTGGCCTCAGCCTGATAGCGCACTCGTTTGGGCTGAGGCCCGGCTAAGTAGCGCAGCGAAAAATTACTCTCCGGCCAAACCTTTCCATCGCGACTAATCCGCAACTCCTCGCCGGTCGCCAACCACCCGTCGCTCGCCAAACGCCAGTCAATTTCACCTTCTACCCAATCCACTACCACGGAATCACCCGTGGGTTGTGCCAGTTCAACTCGTTCGATATCCACCTCGGTGTGTATAGCTACCGCCTGCAAACCGCGGAACTCGAAACGGGCATCAATACTGCCCCCGCTATCGATTACCGGTAAATCCTTAAGATTGGCGAGTCTCAGCCAGGGGTCAAGACGAAAATCATCAACAGTTACCGATAGATTCCAGTCGGTATCGGCCGCGATATCCTCAGGGGAAAATAACAGCTCAAGCGGCACCTTAGCTTCTAGCCTCAGTCGGCGGCCCAATTCTTCGCCGGGGACTATGTCCGCCGACACTTCAATCAACCCGTCATCAAGATAGCCCTCAAAGTGGTTAGCAAAACCGTTTATCTGCGGCCCATCGCGCTGCAGGTTAAGGAAGCTAAAACGAATGTTGTCTAACTGCAAACGTAAGTTCGGAATTGTGTCCGGCACATCAGACTCGCTCGGGGGTAACAGGTCGCGCCATGGCCGCCCCTGCAAAAACAGCTCGCCCTCTCGCGTAATTTGCACATCAACTTCGGTACTCCGCACGAGAATCCGACCTGGAACAAGGGTGCCGCTCGCGATCGAATCGATTACATCAACGCTCACAGCCAACGCTTCGATGCTCGCAATCTTTGTACCGTCCGGCCAATGCAGGTTTACTCCTGACAACCTTAATTCCGGACCGTAAAACGACACACCCGTGCTGATAAAGCGAAAGTCTATGGTGAAACCAGTTGCCGCCTGCACACCTGCCTTGATGTCGTCTGTCAGCCTCGATGCCTCCGGTAGAAGCAACCTCGCAACGCCCACCAGCAAGGCCAGCACAATGACGAACCCAGCCGCAAACTGCAGTATCCAGCGCAATATTTTTCGCAACAGCAGCATCACCGTGAATCCATTCGGTACATCATCACATTGGCACCACGTCAAAATCGTCAGGTGCACTCATCGTCTGCACCTGCAGACGTAACGACCGACCTGTCAGTTCCTCGAGCTCAGCCAGGCCAGCGGACTCCTCGTCCAGCAACATTTCGGCCACATCATCATGGACAAGAATAACGAGTTCACCCAATGGAAACTGATGGTGCTGACGCAGAATTTCGCGGAAAATCTCGTAGCAAACCGTTGCAGGGGACTTGACGTGCCCCCGACCATCACACGTGAGACAGGGCTGACACAACACGTGCTCCAGACTCTCGCGTGTACGCTTACGCGTCATTTCCACAAGTCCCAGTGAAGACACGTGCGAGATTTGATTACGGGCAGGATCAGCGGCAAGTGCTGCCTCCAGGGCTTCAAGCACCTGTTGCCGATGCGTGTCGGTCTGCATATCAATGAAATCGATAATGATGATACCGCCGAGGTTGCGCAATCTTAATTGCCGGGCAATCGCTGCTGCGGCTTCAAGATTGGTGCGAAAGATGGTTTCTTCCTGGTTACTGCGACCGACGTATGCTCCCGTATTAACATCTATAGTCGTCAACGCCTCAGTCTGATCAATAATCAGATAGCCTCCCGATTTCAGATCCGCCTTGCGATTTAAGGCGAGGTCGATCTCGTCATCAACAGCGTACAAATCAAAGATAGGCTGTGGATCCTCGTAGAGCTCAATACGAGCCTCCAGTTCAGGCATAAACTCACGCACGAAATCCAGAATGCGCTCAAGGCATTCCTGCGAATCCACCCATACATGCTCAATCTGGTGGAGTGCCTGGTCCCGAAACACCCTAACGGCCAGCGGTAAATCTGCATGCACTCTATGGACGCCGGACTGACTTGCGGCGGCACGCTCAAGCATAGACCACAGCTTTAGCACAAATTGCATATCCGCCTGCAGCGCCTCAGCAGTGAGGCCAACGGCAGCCGTTCGGATAATGCATCCATGCGGCTGATCTTCTAACAATTGCGCTACTGCACACTTAAGCCGACTACGCTCGGGCCCCTCTACTATGCGTGAGGAGACGCCAACTCCGGGACGATTAGGCAACAGTACAAGATAACGCGATGGAATCGTGATGCAGGCACTTAATCGCGCGCCCTTGCTTCCCAATGGCTCCTTCATGACCTGAACCAGAAGCTCATCCCCTTCCCGCAGCAACTGACGAATATCGGGCGGCTCATCTTTCTGTTGTGGCCCGCGGATATCGGACACGTGCAGAAAAGCTGTGCGCTCAAGATCAATATCGATGAACGCAGCCTGTATACCCGGCAACACACGAACGACCCGGCCTTTATAGATGTTACCCACGAGGCCGGTACGCGACACTCTCTCGATCATAACTTCCTGCAGTACGCCATTATCAAGGACTGCAGCACGTACTTCGCGAGATGTAACATTGATGAGAATTTCTGCTTTCATGAACGCTATCGTACCGCCTACGGCTTTAGGACGGCCGCAATACCTGATCATCCGGGAACCCGGGCCTATAGCCGAAGCTACGCAGGAGTTCTGCCGTCTCAAACAAGGGCAGCCCCACCACGCCTGAGTAACTACCATTGATATGAGAGACAAATATTGCACCGCGGCCCTGAATAGCGTACGCGCCTGCTTTGTCACAGGGCTCGCCGGTATCCCAGTAAGCCCTGCCTGCAGCCGGTGAAATCACGCTAAAAGTCACCTCAGTGATGCTCAGTGCCTCCCTAACCTGAACACCATCCGTCAACGCAACACCACTCAATACTCTGTGAGTCTTTCCCGACAACAACTGCAACATCTGCGCTGCATCCTCCCGGTCGCGGGGTTTTCCCAAGATGCGATCACCTATTACTACCGCCGTATCCGCACCCAGGACGCAAGCTGTACGCCGTACTTTCTGTTGGCCCGCGACAGCCTTATCAAGCGCCATGCGCCGTACGTAGACTTCCGGCATCTCACTAGGCAGCACTCGTTCATCAGTGTCGGTCGGTTGCACGCTGAAAAGCACACCCAGCTGTGTCAGCAACTCCCGGCGACGCGGGGAAGCGGATGCGAGTATCAGCTCGCCAGACTCTTGGACCGGGGATTGCATCAGTCGCGATGGTAGGGATGACCCTGAACCAGCGTCCAGGCACGATATATCTGTTCGGCCAGCACGATCCTGACCAGTGCATGGGGCAAAGTAAGGGGCGACAAAGACCAGAGATGATCGGCTCGCTGCTTGCAGCTCTGCGCCAATCCGTCTGCACCACCAATCAACAGCGCAACACGCGGCTGGCTCGCCAACCAGTTCTCAAGTTGCCGGGCAAGTTCCATCGACGTCCAACTCTTGCCACGTTCATCAAGCGCAATGGCATACACCGGCTCACGCAACGCCTTTAACATCAGTTCGCCTTCCTTCTGCTTTTGCTTTGCCGGGTTACTACCCTTTCCACGCTGTGCTGCTGGCAGTTCCTGAAACGTCAGGTCTATATGCCGGGGCAGACGCTTCTGATAGTTACGTACCCCGACGTCCACCCAACCGGGCATGCGGGTTCCAATGGCCAGGACAGTAATTTGCATAAGGAAGGCAGTATTCAGGAACCAGTAATTTTCGCCGCGCTATCTTGTTTGTCTGTGCCCACACTCCACAGATCTTCAAGCTTGTAAAACTCCCGGACCCGCGGCTGCATAACATGCACCACGACATCGCACAGGTCGATCAACACCCATTCACCGGCCTCCTGACCCTCAATACCCATCGGTGCCTGCCCCGCCCCCTTTGTGGTTCGAATGACACTGTCCGCCAGTGATCGCACATGCCTACCCGACGTACCACTCGCAATTAACAAGTAATCTGTTACTGAAGTCAGTCTGCGCACATCCAATACTTGAATATCGCGGGCCTTGAGATCTTCCAGAGAATTCTGGGCCAGTTTCAGTAACGCTTCACTATGCATGTAATTCTTGCTCCTTTATGCGCCAGGCGCATAACAACCCGCTTCCTCAATTATTTTCCGCACACTCTCCGGTAACAGATAACGCACTTCCTGACCATGGAGAAGCCGTTCGCGTATGGCGGATGATGCGATTTCCAGTTGCGTCACTTCATGCACCAAAATTCGCCCTGCAGGAATACGCCGCAGTTCCGCTGGCTTTGTGGTGCCATGTGTCGCTAACAGGTCGCCCAGCAGCCCATCGCCGGGCAGCTGCGAACCTGGCCGACACGCGACTACGATATGCGCAAACCCGAGGAGTTCCTGCCAGCGGTGCCAACTCGGCAGATCGAGGAATGCATCCATCCCCAGTATCATGCAGAGACTGCGTGTATCTATCTCGGCGCGCAATTCCTCCAACGTCACCACAGACCAGGATGGTCCCTGTCGTTGCAGTTCACGATCATCGACGCTGCACCAGGGAAGCTCATCAACCGCTGCTCGCAACATCTGCACACGCAGTTCACCATTGGCAAGATGCGGCGACCGATGCGGCGGGTTAGCCGAGGGCACGAAACGCAGCTCATCAAATTGCAGCCATTCATGCAGTTCTACAGCGGTTCGTAAATGTCCGTAATGCACCGGGTCGAACGCGCCCCCCATGATGGCCAGAGGTCGCATGCTGTCAGTCATACCTCGTAACCGGCCAGCCTCACCTGGCGTGGCTGCGCCAGGCATAACACCAATTCTAACAACGCATTCCAGGGCTGCCCGGGGCTAGCACCCTTAACAATTCGATCGGTCAGGCCCGCTTTTGCCGCAAGCCTGCGTACACTGCGTTCATCATGATTGCGAAGAGCCTTGCTAATTAATGGCTGGCGACTGCGCCAGACGCGCGCCTCGCCCATCGCCCGCCCCGGCGGAGTACCCTGCTCAACGCGCGTCCATAACGACACCACCAAGTTTGCCTCGCGCGCCAGCGACCACAATGTAAGGGCTGGTGCAACACCTTCCTTCCGCAGGCCATAGAGAATTCTAATCGCACGAGCAGCGTCCTGACCCACTGCCGCATCAGCCAACTGGAACACGTCAAACCGGGCACCATCGGCGACACTTTGTCGTACAACTTCGGCTGTAACCTGCTGTCCATCGGCAAGCATTGCCAATTTACTGATTTCCTGCTGGGCTGCGAGTAAATTACCCTCCACACGGGTTGCTAATACTTCTATCGCCTCCTCATCGAAGCTCAACCCTGCAGCACGCATACGACCGGCCAGCCAACCCGGCAACTGGTCCGGTGTCAGGGCACGAATGGCAACCCATACTGCATCCCGCTCCAGCGCCTGGACCCACTTAGTGCCTGCAGTACGTTTGTCTATTTGCGGGGAGGTGAAAATGAACAGCGTATCGGGTGGTGGATTTGCAATCAGCTCAACGATCGCAGCTCCTCCCTCACGACCAGGCTTACCCGTCAACAACCGTATTTCAATTATTTTACGATTGGCGAACAGCGACAGGTTGTCCAAACCTGCGCGCAACCCCGACCAATCAAACCTGGCATCCGCGCTGTGGGTTTCGCGTTCGTCGTATCCCTGCTGACGAGCCTCGGCACGAATGGCATCAGTAACTTCACCCGCAAGTAGCGGGTCATCGCCTGAGATGAAATATATCGGTGACAAGCCTTTTGAAAGCTGTGCGTTGATCTTATCGGCTGTCAGTTTCACTTATTAAGATGTGCTCCGTTCGGCGCTGAAGGCTTACAAGTCGCCGTGTCCTTGCTGTCTGGCATTAGCCCTTGAATGCAGCCCAGTGTATACACTCTTCTTCCAGCAAAATCGGGATGTCCTCGCGAATGGGATACACAAGGTCACTATCCGGGGTTACCAGCGCACCTGTCAGGGGCTGTGTTAACTCTTCGCCGCCATGATTACGTACATTGCCAGCAGCAATAGCCTCGTTGATCCGTGCCAGCAGCACCTCATCCATACAGGCAAGTGGCCGACGGGTAATGGGGCAGCAAAGGATCTCCAGCAGCCTGCTATCCATAGTCTTGCTTACGCTCTAAAGAAATTCGATTCATCCAGGCTTGATTCTACATGAGCGGGGCAATACGGGGCGTACACTATGATGTTGTTAATCATTAAGGATAGTGCGATTCAGGCCTGATTACCGCCCTCTTTACCGCGTCCCTTAGTACCCCACCAGCTGAACACTTCGGGCACCGGGTCGTAACCATGGGATCCGAAGGGCTGACAACGCAATATTCGCCGCATGGCAAGCCAGCCGCCACGCAAACTGCCATAGCGAGCGATTGCCTCGTCAGCGTACTCGGAACAGGTGGGCTGAAAGCGGCAGCTCGGGGCCATAAAAGGCGAAATATAGCGCTGATAAATTCGGATCAGCCAGCGCACCGAACCGCGTGCCCCCTGATGGCATTAATCATCGCATGCAGACCGTTACTGCGGGTCGGGCTCAGATGCTCGTGCAAACCGATTGCATCGATAAAATCCGGCTGGGTATCAATAATTTCAAGGGGCGTGCGATTACTGTATACGCGCATAAGCACAGCAATGAGTCCTGATACGATGGCGGAATCGCTAATAGCCCGAAACTCAAGTTGGCCATCCGTCTCGAGGGCCTTGAGCCAGACCTGCGACTGACAACCTTCCAGCTTATATTTCTCGGTTTTCCACTCAGTCGGAAAGTCAGGCAGCTTGCGGCCAAGATCAATCAGATACTCATAGCGATCTAGCCAGTTATCAAATAACTGGAAATCATCGATCAAGTCTTCTTGAGACTGCTTGATACCCATACCACTCACTTCACACCTCAGGCACCAGCACGACGCCAACGTGGACCATTTGGACCGTCTTCTATAACCACACCCAACTCTGTCACTTGATCGCGAATATGATCCGCCTCTGCAAAATCTTTGGCTGCGCGGGCAGCGTTACGCTGCTCCATCAATGCATTGATCTGTGCGTCATCCACGTTATGCTCCGCACCCGCTTCAAACCAGGCAACCGGATCGCTAGCCAGCAGACCGATGAGTTCGGCACCCGCCCGCAACTGCCGAGCAAATTGCACGGCCTTAGCTCCTTCGCCCAGCTTATTTATTTCCCGAGCCAGTGCAAATAATGCTGCGAGCGCACGTGGCGTATTGATGTCATCTTCAATTGCCTCCATAAACTCAGACGACGGCACTACCTCCGCCCAGTCGGATTCCCAGCCAGATACTTTACGAAGTGCGTTATACAACCGATCCAGTTTGCGTCGTGCTTCGACCAGCACATCGTCAGACCAGTCCAGCGGCTGCCGATAGTGGGCGCTTAGCAACGCAACCCTGACCACCTCACCCGGCACCATACCCAGCAAGTCGCGCACCAGGACGACATTGCCCAAGGATTTGGACATCTTGGCGCTATCAACATTAACGAAGCCATTGTGCAGCCAGTAGCGGCTGAAGGGAGCGCCATCATGGGCGCATGTGCTTTGGGCGATTTCATTTTCATGATGCGGGAAGATCAGGTCGTTGCCTCCACCATGAATATCAATCGTTGTACCCAAATGCGCCGCAGCCATTGCCGAACACTCTATATGCCAACCTGGCCGTCCAAACCCCCAGGGGCTGTCCCAGCCTGGTTGTTCAGTTGTTGATGGTTTCCACAAAATAAAATCACCCGGATCTTCCTTGTAGGGGGCAACCTCTACCCGCGCACCGTCCAGTAACTGGCGACGATCATGTCGGGAAAGCAGCCCATAGTCAGCAAATGATGCAACTCGAAACAAGACATGCCCTTCCGCCTGGTAGGCATGACCGCCTTCAATGAGAATCCCGATCATCGCGATAATCTCGGCCAGGTGATGGGTCGCATAGGGTTCCACATCAGGCGGCAGCACTCCGAGCGCATCCATATCCGCATGATAGTCCGCAGTATGGCGCGCAGCGATCGTCTCGATAGACTCACCCGAGGCTTCCGCAGCCGCATTAATCTTGTCATCGATATCCGTAATATTGCGGACGTAGACCACCTCGTAGCGAGTTCGCAGATAACGGACAAGCACGTCGAATATCACTGCTGGCCGTGCATTACCGATGTGCGGGCGGTTATAGACGGTCGGCCCACACACATATATCGACACGTGACCGGGGGATCCGGGTACGAATTTTTCCTTACTGCGAATGAGGGTGTTGTGAAGGAACAGGCTCATAGGACGCTATAGTGATAACCAGCCAGTTATAATAGCAAGTTTGGCGCAAGGCCCTAGGATGCTCGTACAAATTGTCGGGCACGCCCCAGTCACAAAAAGGCGGAGAGCAGCAAGGTGGACCTGAACAAGATTTTTGGAGAGCGGAAAACCGTAGTACAGGTTGAGGAAGGCAACGAACTGGCCCCCAAATTCGATGCACTCGGCCTCATCCCTGCAGTTACGACCGACTATGACTCAGGCGAGCTGCTGATGCATGCCTACATGAATGCAGAGGCGCTGTTTCTTTCTATAACCACCGGTGAGGCACACTATTTCAGCCGCAGCCGCCAGGCTATATGGCACAAGGGAGCAACCAGCGGCCTAACACAGAAAATTCGCGAACTGAAAATCGATGATGATCAGGATTGTATCTGGCTGCGCGTTGACGTCGCGGGTGGCGCAAGTTGCCATGTGGGCTATCGATCCTGCTTTTACAGAACCGTGCCTTCAGGATCCGGCATAACCACAGACGCACCCCTCGAACTGGAGTTCACCGAACATGAAAAAGTGTTTGATCCGGAAGAGGTGTATCAAGGCGCTCCGAACCCCACGAAACTTTGAACCCCATCAAGGGCTCATTGCCCAGACTTAGTTATCTTCTTCTGGGTCGAGCATCAATATTACGAGTTCGCGGCAATCGTGACCACGCGTATAAAAACTCGATGGTGCCGATCGTGATCATCGCGTAAGCACCAAGCTCAATAAACTCTTCAGATGCAACTTTCACCACGCGCACGTAATCCTCACCCAAAATGGATTGCCACAGCTCCTCATGACCAATCAGTTGTGCAAAAGGAATCAATAAAATTACTCCGCCAATGATCAGCGCCAAGCCAGCCGAAGGCCATGACCGACGCCAACCCTGCACATAACGGTGATGATTACGGGCGCCATAAACCACTGTCACTGACAGCAGCAGCGCGCAAAGCACCTGCCACAGATTGTCAAGCAGGAAAAAATCCAGAAAGAAATCCAGTTCGCGGATCAAAAAAACAAGGAACAGAGTACTGAAGCCAACTGCCATGGGGCGCCGCAAGCGATCACGTAATGCAATCCAGGCGAACGTGCCAGCACAGAACAGCAGCAACAGATTCTGCAACAGTTCGACTGGCGACAACTCACTGGTGGGGATGTCAATACCGGCGATAGTACGCTCGAACTGCAGCCCTCCTGGCAAGTACTCAGCCAGTAGCAGAATCGCTACAGTGCCCGCAACGACTCCCAGAGCGTAAGCCAGATACCGAAGAAAAACTTTTTTCATCGTAAATGCCGTCTACTGGAGCCGTGACAATTCGTAACTCACCTGCCGCACAAGATCGGTCACGATTGCCTCACGTAGTGCTTCTTCTTCACGTTTCTTACCTAACACCAATGTTTCATCGTAGGTGTAATCCTGAGTCAACGTCAGCGTGTGAGATGGTT
>PVMS01088470.1_pt1 | contig 16382 bp, 14 predicted proteins | sample 1853461 | NCBI WGS metagenome assembly PVMS01 (sample SAMN08582032, study PRJNA380276) | Marine sediment metagenome, whole genome shotgun sequencing project. | isolation source: ocean sediment barecode stripped | collected 2017 | reverse complement strand
GCTGGGCTCAACATTAACGACCTTCAGTAACTTAGGCGGCCGGGTAATTGATACAGCGCCTGCCTACAGAAGTTCCGAAACCGCGCTGGGAAGACTGATTGCAGAACTTGATATACGTAACGCGTTTTTTCTTGCCACCAAAGTTGATCGTGAAGATTCCGTGGACGGCGTGATGCGCATGGAAGAATCCAGAAAAAATCTGCAGACAGAACAATTGGATCTTATGCAAGTTCACAATCTGCGCGGCGCTGAAACCCAATTACGTAACATGCTGATTTGGAAATCAGTCGAACGCATTCGCTACATCGGGATCACCACATCACGAACCGATCAGTTCGCCGAAATGGAAGCCCTGATGGAACGCTTTCCGCTGGATTTTGTGCAGCTGAATTATTCCGTCATCGGGCGGGAAGCCGAACAACGATTACTGCCACTGGCAGCAGAGAAAAAAATCGGGGTCATGGTGAATTTGCCCTTTCATCGCGGTCGTCTGTTCAAGGCGGTGGAAGACACTACACTACCCAAGTGGTGTGCCGATTTTGATTGCACCAGCTGGGCGCAGTTTTTCCTGAAATTTGTGGTATCTCACCCCGCGGTTACGTGCGCCATTCCTGGTATGACCAAGGCCGCGCACGCCGAAGACAACATGGGTGCAGCCTACGGTCGCCTTCCCAACGCAGAACAGCGCACACGAATGGCCGCACTGTTTAAAACAGCATAGCTTAAGAGCACTACGTGCAATATACGGTCCGAGTCATTTCACTGTTTGGCTATCTCGGCTACACCGTAAACCCAGTCAGGACGACCCGCCACCATACCGCCATATAGTTTTACGCCCGGTTGCGGTTTCGATGCCCACAACTCCTCTGAGAAACGCGGGATTGCCATAGCAGCAACCGGAAAACACTCCACCATATGCCCGACACCTACCGGCATACCCGTCAGCGCGTAACAAAAGAAATCCCGCTCGGTGATATGCCAGAAGCCGGTGAGACCTTTTATGTTGCTCATGATAGTGCCGTCGGTCTTGTTGTAGACATCGAAGCGAAATTCCTCACCGGCATTTTCATTCACCCAGCGATAGCGCACGGTGTTGAACATCAGGTGATTCCAGAAACTGGGGAAACGTTCCGAAGGCGGTAGCGAATGATCTGTCTGAGCCGCCGCGAAAGTCGTATCAGGGCGCGGCCAGGTTACGGCACCGGTTTCGATTAGCATGAACGAAATCATGTTTAGTCGATCCTCTGCAGGTACTGGTTCTGGAATGCCCATGATGTTGCCCGGCAGATAACCCTTCGGATCGGCCAAAAAGGCGTCCACGTGATCCGGTGACCATTCGAATTCCGCCTCAACGAACGCTGCGGAATAGCCGAAGCCTGCCTTCGACCCGATTTGCCGACCGAATACACCCCAGAGGTTGGGGCCGGCGATATCGCCACTGTCGTCAGCCAGCGTGTGGCAGGCACTGCACCGCCCCTGAAAGGCCTGCTTGCCTTTCATGTAATCCGCATCCCTTAACGCATCCATCGTCAGGGTTTCCTGAGCGATCACAATCCCATTGCCAAAAAAACCAACGCCCAACAAACTAACTACCAACAACTGTCGCAACATTTAAACTTAGCCTCGTTCATATCAACAATTAGAAATTTTCTAGCAACAGATTCGGCCGCCAACCGAAATACTGCCATGCATGCGCGACCCGCCACTGTTCCACGACGAGCTGGACATACCCACGCTGCCATACACCTGCGGATCGCAGGATGAAATCGACAACGCTATTCCCACAAGCAGCAAGGATCGAACTAACGTTTTCAAAACAAACTCAAATCTCAACATACCACTTACTCCTGTTCAGTAGGCCAGGTTTGTAGCGCGACCCCGGCGCCGGATGGCCCCGCAATCAAAGCAACCTGCCCTCCAATATCCCGATCGGCAACAGGCAGTAATATCTGACCACCCAACTCCTCGACTTTGTCCAGTACGCTCATGTCTTCTACTCGTATATAAGATGCCCACGTTGCTGGCAGATCCTCAATCGGATCCTGCAGAATTCCCATCCGCGGTCGACCGTCTACCGCGAGACCCTTGTAAACGGTTGCTTTGTTGGTCTCCACACTGAGAGGCTCAAACGGCGCAATGCGTTGGTAAAAATTCGCGGCCGCTGTCGAATCCGGCACCTAAACCTCATCCCACATAAAGCTGCCGAACGCGGCACTGGTATCGATAGGATCGCCATCCCGGGTCTGCAAGATGGCAAACAGTGCGCCCGCATTGTCATGCACTACTGCAATCCGGCCCCGTTCATTGAGATCGGTGGGTGGTGTCAGGATATCGCCGCCCGCATCAACTATGTCCTGTGCGGCCGTGTCCACATCATCCACGGACATCAACACAACCCACTGCGAATTGTTGACTTTGGAACCCAGTCGCCTGGAATCGACCATGCCACCGATCAGTTGGCCTTTATGCCGAATTAGCAGGTAATTACCACTTTTGCCGAAGCCTAGACTGATAGGAATTTCTTCGAATTCCCAACCAAACAAGCCGCCGTAAAATGCCCTCGAAGCGTCAATGTCAGTCGTAAGCAGGTCATGCCAGATGATCTTGCCCGCCATCCGTTCACTGCTCGGCATCTCGGTCACTGCCGGCAGGTTGATGTTAAGCGACGTGCAGGCACCAAGTAGCACCAGTGCGGCCATGATCGCAACAGAGATTAAACGAATTCGCATAATTCAGATTACCTTATAAAAACCGAGTAAATGTCAGGTATGCCCTTCAGCTATTGCCCATCGTCCCAGGGCGCTGACCGGGCCGGGTCCAATGCCGCCAGTGTTTTACCGATGGTTCTGTCGTCATCGAGCACGCCTACAACCAACGGCGCTAAATCCTCACGCGTAATAAAACCCATAGCCGTTCTATCTTCGCTAAGGATGCCCCCACCAGTACCCGCACTGGGCGGTAATCCACCCGGACGAATAATTGTGTATTCGAGGCCACTATCACGCAAATGTTCTTCAGCCTGGGTTTTCAAAGGCAGGATTTTTGCTAACAGAAGCTGCGACAACAACGGCGTCGCATCATAACTGTCACCCGCACCTATCGTGCTGATCATGATGACCCTGTTAACACCCTCCGCCTTGGCTGCATCGAATATATTTGCATTACCAATATAATCCGGCGGCACATCTGCGAATCCGCCGATCGCTGAAATGATTGCATCGTATTCGCCTTGCTGTAAACCGGTGAGAACCGATCCTGCATCCAAGGCGTCACCAACTACAAAATCGACGCCCAGGGGCTCAAGTTGACTTCGATCCGAGGTGGGACGTACAAAGGCCGTGACCTTGTCACCACGCGCAGTCAACACCTTGGTGATCTCCACCCCGAGGCTGCCACTGGCCCCAAATACCATGACATGCATCCCCCCGACCGTCATCGGCGGCCGCAACTCGAATTGTTCATCCGGAATATTCGCGCGCAGGCTCACGAATACCCAAATCACAACCGCTACCAGCAACAGCACGATGCCACCCAGAATTTTAAGCAACAGCTTCATCAAGCTTCCCTCTATATATAAATGCGCACGACCCAGCGTAGGGCGGTCAAGCCTGACCAACTGCGTCGGATTAATCAATTGCTCGGCCTGATATGCAATGGCCCGGCCCCGCAGATGATCCATCTAGTGGACAAAGCGTATACATACGGAATATCCCAGGTTGCTGACCGAAGGCTCCAGTGCTCTTGCAAGCCTCACTTGGGCTAGCCGGGCAAGACATCACCCACGACCGTGGCATCTGCACAGGCCACACGTATAGGTATTTTCCAAGCTGCCCAAATGCCGAGTTGATTCGCATGATTGAGTCCAACATTTTGTTGACCGGATGAACCGGCAGGTAATAACCATGTACATCAACTTTTGGTATCCCATCGCTTCCGGTGAAGTGGTAACGAACAAGGAACCGCATCGCGCCGAGGTTCTCGGCGTCAAGCTGGTGGCTTTCCGCGATGACGCCGGTAACGCCCATGTACTAGCCGATACGTGCATTCATCGCGGTGGCTCGCTGGGCAAAGGCTGGGTGAAAGATAATTGCGTTGTTTGTCCCTACCACGGCTGGCGCTTTGATGAAGATGGCAAATGTGTTGGTATTCCGACGTTTGCGGATGATGAGAAGCCGCCTGCACGTGCCAAGGTGGACAGTTACCCGGTACAGGAAAAATACGGCATCGTGTTTGCATTCCTCGGTGATTTAGCCGAGGAAGAACGGCCTCCACTACGCGAGATACCGGAGTGGTCCCAGGAAGGCTGGCGCGCCAACAAGCTCGTTGTATTCGAAATCGACGCCTACTACGAGCGATCCATGGAGAATGGCCTTGATCCTTCTCACAACGAATTCGTTCACCCGACGCAAGGTTCTCCAACCATCAGTCAGGACCTGAAACGCGAACCGCTGGAAGTACAAGATGTTCCCTGGGGTAGTGAATTCATTGTGAATTTCGAAAATGAGGTCACGGGTACCGAGGCACTGGGAGGGCACTACAAACTAGAACCAGAGGTTTTGGCCGGATCCGGACATATCGGACCCAACCAGATGATCACCTGGATTAATTTCTCGAAAGACCATCGTTTCAGCCAGTATTTCTTTGAGGCCCCTATCAACGAAAATCGCACCCGCGTGTTTTTCGTTAACATGCGCTCATGGCTGCTGGAACCCGAAAATGATAACCGCATCACCAAGGTCAATATGTTAATCGCGCAGGAGGATATAGACCTCCTTGAGGAACTGGATCCAGTACGCACACCGAACAGCCCTAGCGAAGAAGTATTGGTGCGCTCGGACGGAGCAATTACCCGCTACCGTGAGTGCCTAAAGGAATGGACTTCCCGCGGCTGGCGCATTGATATGAAGTCGTTGAGTGAACAACGCGGCGACCGTGCTTTTGCCATACCGAGTCCGGCGCGCAAAACATCCAAAAACTGGGTGCAGAAACCCATACCACTGGTATCTGCTGGCAAAACTTCCAATAACAGGGTGCAGAAACCCATACCACTGGTATCTGCTGTCTAAATATTAGGTTGTCGGGTCTCTCTCGGTCGGGAAGTCTAACGGGACTTTCCGGTTTTTTTGCGCATGGATTTATGCCTTCAAGATTACTCATGTTTTAATGCCCAACCATGCCGCTCGAGATGTACAAACTCAGGATTTTGTTACTGCAGATACGTGATCAGGCACGCGTCAGGCAGGAAGAGCTAGCCAGCTTCGTGGCCTACAGTGGACTGCAGGCAAATCAATTCGATGTCCTCAATGTCTTCGACACACCTGATTTCAATGCCAGCGTACTTGAAAGTTACGATGCCCTGTTCGTTGGTGGTGCCAGCGAAGCCAGTGTGCTGGAGCCGGACGCATACCCCTTCGTTGAGCCATCAATACACTTACTGCAACATTGCATAGACCGCGAACTGCCGGTGTTTGCATCGTGTTTTGGTTTTCAACTGGCCGTGCTGGCATTTGGCGGCGACATTGTCCGTGACAAGGCTGACTATGAAATGGGTACCTTGCCTATACTGCTCGCAGATGCCGCAGCGGATGACCCACTGTTTCATGACATTACAGATGGATTTCGCGCCGTCTCCGTACATAAAGAACGAGCAACTCATTTGCCAGAACAATGCAATTTACTCGCCTACACCGATGCCTGTGCGCATGCTTTCCGGGTAAACAGCAAACCATTCTGGGCATTTCAATTTCACCCGGAAGTTGACCGAACCACACTAATTAAAAGACTCACTATCTACAAGTCACAGTACACAGATGGAGATGAACACCTGGATCAGGTTTTGTCATCGGCCGTTGAAACGCCTGAGTCAAACAGGCTGGTCAGGAAATTCGTGGAGCGGGTGTTACTGGGCCAAACAACGAACTAACCGTAAGGATTGTAGCCCCCGTCACCACGGATTTTTTTGTTGGCAAGCCTGTTATCAGTATCCGTTACGTCCGGCTCAGGAGATTATCCTTCGGACAAAGCCGACTCACCATTAGCGGACTCGTCAAGCAACTCAAAGAAATCCTGTCCTTTAGCCTCTTTAACTTTGATAGTCGGCTCGATGATCTCGAGTTGATCATTGTCGAGATTCTTCAGCAATGCGGTGGAGCTGCCGTGTTCTATATCGGAATCTTTCCACTTCCAAACACTATTGCCGCGGTCGTCAGTTATAACTTGACCGGCTTCGTTGCCGAAACGGAGCTTGTGCATGATGCGTGTGACGATTGTAGACATACGGAGTTTTACCAATAACCTATGTAAAGTCTGCCGCTAGTAAAGCGCTTAAACCGCTAACCAGTTCACAGGAGTGGAAATTCCTGCCCATCATGTTGCTGGATGGCATCTCAGCACCAACGCAGGCGAGCATCCGCCCCATCGAGCCGATAACATCTCGCGCACTTTGTTGATGCTATTTACGGCCCGTGCAGTTAGCATAGGTACTCTGAACTCGAAATCTACAGCTAACAAGGCAGCACATAAATCATGCAGCAACTTTTTGTACTCTTCCTGGGCTTGGCGCTGTCGCTTGGGGCTGTGGCACAAGAATTTCGCATACCCAGCGTAGAAGAAAAACGCAGCGGTAATTGGGAGTTTACATTTCAGCTGATTACCAATGAATCGGAGAAAATCGAAGGCGGAAACGGGTCTTCCTTCGATCTTAACAGTCGCACTGGCTGGGGCTTCGGCATCGTACGTAATATGAACGAGCATTTCGCGCTGGGCTTCGACTTTGGCTGGATTCGGCCAAAATATAATGCGGTTCTGACATCTGAAGACCCCAATGATCCTGACATTATCATCAATCACCGTGCCGACATTATCACGGGGCAGTTCAAGGGTGTCTGGAACATGTTTAAGGGCTCCTTCACGCCTTACGCGGAAGCCGGAGTGGGCTGGACCACTGTGGATACAAACGTTGCTGATGGACCGCCCGTGACCGGCTGCTGGTGGCACCCTGTCTGGGGTCCTGTATGCCAAAATTTTTGGAACACCCACAGCGATACGAATCTCTCATATGGCGGTGGACTGGGATTACGCTGGGAAGTGAGTCGGAAGCTGCTGTTGAAAGCATCCTACAACCTGCTGATCATTGATGCTGATGGCCCGCAGGGTAATCCGGAGCTGAACAGCATCAAGCTGGAGATTGGCTCACGCTACTGAAAGTAGTGAACAAATATCTGCCCGCAACTTTCCCCATAAAAATATTACACAAGCCATCATATTTCCGGCACACACATCATCACCCACGCCACTTAAGGAAAAGTGATAGCACTGTTGAGTGGCATGCCTTCCGGCACACCCCTATAATCGCTATGGCCTTTAATCGGCAAGCACGCATCATGAACCTACGCAATCCGGCCAGCTGACAGAGACGATTTGATGAGTCGACAGACCATACTGCTGGGGATCTGGGTACTTGCCTCTCTGATTGCAGCCGCTCTTGCGTTAGAGCTGACGCATGCCACCTACCTGGATGGCGAATGGCATCCGGTCAGCAATGATTCCTTCTACCACGCACGCCGCATTTTGGATGCTGTCGAATCACCACGTGGCTTTTATCAATTTGACGAAACCATTCATGCACCGGAAGGCAGCTGGCTGACATGGCCATGGGCTTACGACTGGTTTATGGCGAAATTCGTTCAGGCCTGGCAATACTTCAGCCCCACCATGGATAGCATGGAGATCATTACCCATACGGCTGTTTACTGGATATTTGTAAATGCTGCGCTACTGCTCGGCATTACCGTTGTGGTTAATTTGCCGACGAACATGTCTGCCCTTGTGATGCTCGGATTCGCGCTGTCACCACTAACCCAGAGCCTGCACGGTGTTGGGCTAATTGATCATCACTACGTTGAGTACACTTTCGTCCTGTTGACCTTGTTAACCGGTCTGGTATGGTTCAAAAAACCGGACAGGCCGGGTCGTGCTATTACGCTTGGTATAACGCTGGGGATTGCACCCGCATTCCACACCGGTTTGTTTATCCTGCAAGCACCTGTCCTGCTTGCACTGTTTTTACTCTGGCTGCAACACAAAACGCCTCACAGGGACAGCATGTTTGCCTTGTCCTGTTCACTGATACTGTCAATGCTTGTTGCTTTAATGCCATCAGAACCTTTCCAGCAAGGTCAGTTCCAATTTTCGGTCCTCTCCTGGTTTCACCTTTATATCGCGTCAACATCAACACTGTTTATTGCTGGCATGGCAAAATTTAAATTTAGCACTAAACACCTCATCGGCTTTTGGGTGCTTGGCATAGCGTTGTTGATTCCTATTTGGCAGGACACACTTGGCGGAACCGCGTTTCTATCAAAGCAAATTCCGTTTCTGAGTGGCATTACGGAAGCCCGCAGCCCGTATCAGATGATTGTAGGTACACAGGGCTTTTGGAAGACCATGGGCTACTACTCCATGTTCGGCCTGCTCGCGCCTTTATTAATACCGTTATATATATACCGAGGTTGGAAATCCCGCACAGGAGTCGACATCTTCCTGGCTATCATGGTAGTGCTGGGGATAGGGCTGTTACTGACCCAGTACCGATTAAATTATTTTGGCAGTTTTGCTGTACTGCTGGGCTGGGCTATACCCCTCAACGATAAGTTTGAGTTTATCTCCCGACGCCCAAAGACTACCTTTTCCATCGGGTTGATCATCGTAATACTAGCCTTCCTGCCCTCTGTATCTAATGTTCTTTTCTTACGCTATTCCCTTGGCTGGGAAGACAGTTACCAGGAATCACTCCCATTGTTCGCCGAACTGAAAAAAAGATGCGATGAAAATCCGGGCATTGTGCTCGTTGATAATAATTTTGGACACCTTGTTCGCTTCCATACCAAGTGCAGTGTCATCGCAAATAATTTTCTAATGACAGATCAACATGTAAATAAACTTAACGAAATGTTGCGTTACCTGAAGATGTCTCCGGAAGAGCTGCTGGACAATAAACCGAATGAGCTGCGCTACGTGTTCGCCCGAATGCATAGTTATGCAGTACGGCTTGATAATGGCGACACTAAACAAACTACAACTGAATTTCTAAAAAATAAGAATTTTCCTTTGTCGTTTGACCTGAATACACGTAAGGATCTGCCAGATCGCTACCGCATCATTGCTGAACTACCCCTTGATGAAAATCGCGGCATTACACGTACGCGTGTATACGAAATACTGCCCGAAGATAATTAACAGAAGGTTGGCGAACACTAACCGCGACCGCCCTACTGCTTGTGTCCGGAGTCAAGGGCAATCACATCGTCTGTCAGGCTTTTCGCCATTGTGATGGCTTCTGCCAGACCACTGATCGCCTTTGCCAGCTCAGGCTGCACAATTTCAGAAACATGTGCATGCAGGTGATCATGCGTTTCTGCAGTCAAATCACCGCGTAATCTGCTCAGAGACGTCTTCAGGTCGTAATCCAGACGACCGAGGTCATTCAGCGCCCGATCCAGCTTCTTACGAAAACCAGATAGCGGCAACAGGTCAGGAGCGAGACGGGTTTGATCCAGCATGACCCAATACTCAGACTCGTCGTTGCTTACACGAAAACTATTGAACAAATCCATGATGCAGCCTCCTAAGTTAGGCGCGGTTCAGCGCTCCCCTTAAGACTAGTGAGCGCGATGCAGAAAGTGCGGTTTGGAGAGGTCAGGATTGGGTGAATAGAGGTCCACCCTTGTTTATAAGGGCTTTGGAAGTCTGCCCCGTACAGCCTCAGCCTGTAGCTATATCTGAAACAACTCGTTTGAATTTACCGCCACGCTCAAGCTTCCAGATCCCCGCTACGAGTTCATATTCGCGACCGGGAACAATTGCCTGTAGTTGACTTGCCAGTTCCCGGCGCACATCTAACCCAAGTTTACTGTCACTGGTTTCGCTATCGAAGTAGAGTCGCAACACTCCGGACTTCAGCTGATGAATACGCCAGGCTCTTAAACCCTCTACCTGTTCAAACTGGAAACTCAGCGGAGAAACTTTTCGACCCAATCCATCAATGATCCAGTCATCCCGCCGCGCTTGCAATATTGTAAGTTTAGGCAAGCGGATGCGGCAGTCGTGTTCCTGCGTGTGCATCACGACTCGGTCGCCAGGTCGGTAGCGGAGCATGGCCTGTGACTCTATAAATAGCGGCGTGGCCAGTAGTCCCTCCGGGCTGTATTCAAGAATAATCTCATCGCTGTTGGCGTGATAGTCGCCGCAAAAAGGGCACTGCCATGCAATCGGGCCGGTTTCCGTCGTGCCGTATCTGTCTAACAGCGGTGTCGCAAATGCCTCACCCATCAATACACGCCAGGCAGGAGTCAGATGCTCACCTGATGGCGACACAACCTGTACGCCAAGTCCATCGAGTCGAGTACCCACCTCATCAATAAAGCGAACGATTCCACTCGACAGGCCGCGAATTACATGGGGCCGAACGGTCTGCAACAGACTGAGTATCTGCTCAGCCGGCGCGGCGATACCCACCCGCCAGGTCAGATATGTCCGACCACCGAATTTGAAAGGCCACTGTTTTTTATTCGCATCCTCGACCTGAATACCATCGATAAAGATCACCTGACGCACAATATCGTCCAGCGTGTAGAACAGAAAGGGCCGGTAAGCCAGCGCCTGACGGAAGCGACGTTCCGAAATGCTGTTGCGTACCGTCACCTGAAAGCCACTCGTCCCTGACGACCGCGAGTCGTAAGTCTGTCCATCCGTGCTTACAGGCAGCGATGCAAAATCTTCTTTGTCCAAGGGCTTGATATCCTGCCATCTGGACACTCCTGTAAGTCGCCTTGCGTAAAATGCACTGTGATTGCGAAAAGCTTCAAGACAGGCATCGAGATCCGACCCGATAAATTCCGCCAGTGCCCGCGATCGCAACCCTTCCGCCCATTCATAACGCGGTCGGTATTTAACAGATTTGGCAATGCGCATAGGACTGGTGACTTCTCAGGAACAGCTCATGCTGTCTCAAAATAATTATAGAACCCCACCACTTGCAAAGCTTGGCCATTAATAAAAAAGGGCTCCTTACGGAGCCCATCTTATTGGGTGGCGGTGGATCGAGTCATCTGCGAACCGTGCTCCGCTGCGAGTAACCCTGATTACAGGGTAAATACAGGGAAATTCGGCATTTCCCAGTGAAAACCTTGTTTATTCCGGCAAAGAACGCTGACTGGCATAAGCCTACAGGCCATTCCCGGCAAACAGTAGCAGGGAATAACAGGGAATTTGAAGGGCGTAGCCATGGTCAAGATTTCACGACAAGACCTATATGATAAAATCCAGTATTCGATTTTTCCCACAAATACTCCATACACCTAAGTTTAGGTTTTTGATTGTCAGGCTCAGGTCCCTGCCTGAGCACGACAGGATCTGAATGTCCGCTTTCGGCCATAAGCGGCCGCTCGACTCTTGTCATTGGAGGAGCAGACTGAAAATCCGCGTGTCGGTGGTTCGATTCCGCCCCTGGCCACCATTTTTCTATATGGTGCCAGTCATTAGTTTATTAGTTTTTCGGCTGCTTTTTCGGATGATACAACCCCTGAGGCAAAGGAAAAACTAATAAACTAATGACAGGCACCAATACAGCAATAGTGGATGTCCGGGAACAGCTTCCGCCGCCGGTTACTACGTGACTCACTCAGCCGTCAGGAAAACCATAATCTTCGGCGATGGATCTTATTTCCTGGGTTTCATCTTCGCTGACAAAGCCATCAGCTGCCGCGATGGCATGCAGTGAATTAACAAAAATTTCGCGTTGTTCGATCGTAAAGTAGCTGTTCTTGACGGTTTCATGATCGCCCAGGAATTTCTGCTGTCGGGTGGCGAATTCAATAACCAGATCAATTTCCGCAGGTTCAAGTATGCTCAGGCCCTGCAGAATGTTGCGCATTTCTTCACGTTCCTGCTCGGTAACTTTACCGTCAGCACAGGCAACCCGGGCCAGGCCCAGTGACAGCGCGGTAATGTAATTGGCGCTGTTCGGTTCGTATTTATCCAGCAGTCCGAGCAGCCGTGTCGTGTTGTCGGCAACGGCGTGTGTGAGGCTTTGGATGTGCCCGTCTTCCAGGTGCACGATCCGATCCGCGATATCCAGCACCCGGTTATCGTGCGTCACCATGATGACCGCCGCACCTTCTTCGCGGGCTAGTTTGTGTATCAGGTTGACGACATCGCGACCTGATTGCTTGTCCAGCGAAGCAGTCGGTTCATCTGCAAGTACGATGCTGGGGCTGTTGATCAGTGCTCTGGCGATACCGACGCGTTGTTTCTGCCCGCCGGAAAGCTTGCCCGGAAGTTTGTCGATGTGCTCTTCCATGCCAACATGCTGCAGCACCTGGAGAATCTTATCGCCCTGCTCATCCTTGTCACTCTTCTCAGATGACAGATTCATCACCATCTGGATGTTCTGCCGGGTGGTAAGGGCCTCGAGCAGGTTGTGGGTTTGAAAAATATAGCCAATTTTACGCCGGACTTTGATGAGTTCTTTTTCGCTGGCATTATCAACGTTACTGCCCAGAACTTTAACGCTGCCCTCCTGGGTGGAACGCAAAGCGCCTATCAGAGTCAGCAGCGTGGTTTTTCCCGAGCCGGACGGGCCGGTCAGGATTACTATTTCGCCGGGCGCAACCTGTTCATTAATCTGAAACAAAATTTGCTTGCGCAGTTTCCCCTTGCCGAAGTGATACGACACATTTTCCAGTTTTATTGCCGGTGCGGCCTGATTCATCAGAACACTTCTGCAGGGTCTGCAGAGCGTAGTTTTCTCAGTGCGAGCAGGGCGGAACCACAACACATACCGATAGTCAGCAGAAGCACGTTAATCCACCGGTCCAGCGTCATATAGATCGGTAATTGGGTTGCTGATGCAGCCGTTTGATAGAGGTATTCAGTGAGCAGGGCGGCTGGCAGGAAGCCCAGTAACGACAGAATAATAGCCTCCTGCAGGACCAGTCCGCTTAAATATCCGTGCGTATATCCAAACGCTTTCAGCGTTGCATATTCCTTTAAATGGTCCTGTACATCAGAGAACAGGATCTGATAGACGATGATCATGCCAACCACGAAGCCCATGAGTACGCCAAAATTGAATATGTAGCCGATGGATGTGCTTTTGCTCCAGTAATTGACTTCCTGAGCAATAAACTCATCTTTTGTAAGCACCAGCACGTCTTTAGGAATGCTTTGCACGATCCTGTCTCTCACACTCACCGGATCGGCACCGTTGTCAATTTTTATAAGCCCAAGGTCAATATTGGACGCCGAACGTTCCTTGAATATGCGCAGGAAGGTCTGATCGCTGGTGAGGATGCGGCCGTCAAAACCGAAGGATGGGCCCTGCTGATATTTACCAAGATCAGTAATTTCTCGTTCGTTGACCTCAAATTTTAGACTGCCGTTCTCCTGTACAGCTTCATGCACCGGGCCATATTCATTGCGGGAATCACGATCGAATAACACCCGGTCTTCCATCTTGATGAGATCGAGCTGATCCTGAATATTCAGTTTTTCAAATCCGGTGTGTGCCGGGTTGAAGCCCATGATAAAGACAGAGCGGCGCATGCCCGGGTCGAAGGGGCTTTGCCAGCGGCCCTTGCCGAGATACACAGGTGTGGCTGAAGCCACGCCAGGTATGCCGCGGACCTGAATCAGACGGTTTCTGGGCAATTTGGCAGGATCAGTAATGATGTCCGTGGTCGGGTTTACCATCGCCAGATCGTAGCCCAACGTGTTGTGCAGCTTGACCGCACTCACAAGCAGGGCATCTTTAAAACCCAGCTGGATAAAAATCAGGATCACAGCAAAACCAATCCCCATCACCGCTGCGGCCAGCCTTAGTTTCTGGTGCTTTAACTGCAGCCACGCAAGAGGAACAAAGCGGCTCATGGCTCTATGCGAACGTCAACCTGCAGATTGGTAAAGCGCGCCACAGCTTCACTATCATCAAGAGCGATGTAGGTTTCAATCACCCTGGCATCGGCTTTGGCCACCGGATCGGTATCCAGGACATCAATTTTGCCGATTTTCAGGCCGATGCGTTCAACAGTTCCGGTTATTTCTGACGGTAATGCATCGCTTGTTATGGTGGCGCGTTGCCCCACCCTTACTTTGCCTATGTCAGTTTCATACACCTCGGCAACCACATACATTGCCTTAGTCTGACCGAGTTCAAGCAAACCTTCTTCGCCTATGCGTTCGCCGGCATAGGAGTGAATTTCAAGGATCTGCCCGTCAATCGGTGATTTGACCAGGGCCTCTTCCAGTTCAGCCGTGGCTATTGCAATGTCGGCCTTAGCAACCAGAACGTCGAGTCCTGCCTCATCCAGTTGTTGTTTCGAGGTAACGGATGTGCGTGACAGGCCTTCCTGACGCTTTAGCTGTTTATTGGCATTATCGAGAATAGCCTGCAGCTTCTGAATATTCGCTTTACGTTTGGTATAGGTATCGAGAACCGCCAGAATATCGCCCTCACTAACGCGGTCACCGACTTCGACGTTTAACTGGGTGATAACCACAGCGGTGCCCGAAGGCCCGGACAATTCAAAGATGCCGCCTTTAGGTTCGATACGGCCGAGACAGGTTACATGCACGTCATCTGCTAGCACGATATCCGTGGTGAGCAGGACAAGCAGGGTGCAGAAAACCCGAATCAATAATGTTCGATTCATTAATTAGTTCCCCAAGTTCTTTTTTATTGTTGTGCAATAGCCTAGCATAGAATTGAGAGCCAGGTAGCGGGGCGCAGGTGAAACCATTGAAAAGATGGCTGCTGACACGGATGATGTGGCGGCGGACCTGGCCCAACATTTCTCCATCGCCGGCGATCATGAACGTACCTGGCGTTACGCACGTATTGCAGGAGCGCGCCCAGGCCGGACCTGGGCAAATTCTCTCACTCCCGGCCATCGAGGTGCCGGAAATACTACGAGAATATTGAAGTCTGGAAGGACCCGCAAATATGCAAGCTAGTCAAACCGGTAGCTCAGGTCCAGACCTACCGTACGCGGTGTAAGAACATAGTTCATATAACGACGGACCACGAAATCCTGGGATCCGCCAGAAGTGCCTATATCACTGGGTGTCTTGCGCACGCCGGTGACAGCATATTTATCGAACAGGTTGTCCGCATACAGTGATGCAGTCCAGCTTTCTGTACCCAGGCTAACCGAGGCGAAATGGACAGCAAAACCTGGCAGTGATTCACCGGTTTCGAAGCTGTCGCGGCAGCAATCGCTACCCGTACCCAGCCGTGTATAAATGTCACTCTGCACGGTCATGCCATAATTGAACCCGAAAGTCAGCTCGTTATTCAGCGGCTGCGAATACTGTAAAGCAAGCGATCCCTGGTGTTCCGGGCTGCCGGGCAACCGGTCGCCACTGCTGGCCTCGCCGTTCGCCAATTGTGGTGCATCTTCGGTCAATTCGGCCTTCGTGTACGCGTACCCACCCAAAACGGTCCAATAAGGATTAATGTACCAGCGACCATCAAGCTCCAGGCCTTTGCTTTCCGCATCGTTGCCGTTAATGATAACGGGCAGTCCACCACCGGCTGAAAAATCCGTCACCTGAATATCTTCCCAGTCTATATAGTAAATCGCTGCATTCAGGATTAACGAGTTATCGAGCCAACTGCTTTTATAGCCCAATTCGTAGTTTACGGTTGTGTCCGGGTCATAACCCAATTGATCGGACGTCCCGCAAATGAAATTTCCATCCGGCGTTTCCGGAAAATCCGGGTCAGAACCGGGGTCGCAGGGCTGTACCGCGTTAGTGCCGCCGTTTCTAAAACCCTCGCTTATCGTAAAATAGGAAAGTTGACTGTCGCTAAAGGTGTACGCCGTATTAAATTTGAAAATCTGGTCATCATGCGATGATTTGTTACCACTGGGATAAAAGAACGGCGGTTCATCAACAGGCGGGCCCACGAAAAACAAGACGTCATCAATCGGGGTGGCAAATTCCTGTGAGACATCAGCTTCGATGTCGAAGTGCCGCATACCCAGCGTGACTTGCCACTTGTCTGTGATTAAGAACTCGAGTTCACCGAATAGTGCCCACTGGGTGAGATCCTGGTCAAAATTTTGCGCATACTCCAGCGAGTAACCCTCCGGGAAATCACCCGGGACAAGCGCACCACAACCCTCAACAAGGTTATCGCAGGCATAGAAATCCAGGTCGTCGTTGGAATAGCCCGTGTTGATGAGATAGTCGGTCAACCCGGGGGTGTATTCTCGGGCGGTCAGTGATTGGTCAGTACTGGAGTAGAACGCACCTGCGATCCAATTCAGCCTGCCGTCGCCGGGCGAGATCAGTCGCAACTCCTGGGTGAAGATATCGGTGTC
>PVMS01002665.1_pt1 | contig 16389 bp, 19 predicted proteins | sample 1853461 | NCBI WGS metagenome assembly PVMS01 (sample SAMN08582032, study PRJNA380276) | Marine sediment metagenome, whole genome shotgun sequencing project. | isolation source: ocean sediment barecode stripped | collected 2017 | reverse complement strand
CGCCTGAAAAAAACGGGCGGCGGAAATACCACCGCCCGCTTTACAGATTGAATAATTCCTGATCAGAACCTGCAGCTAGCCCTCAGGCCGAAATAAGTGTCGCGGCGCGGACTGACGGCGAAATTACGCTTGAACTCATAGGGTTCCGCGTACCGCAGTACGCCCGGAACAGAGTCTTCACCGGTCAGGTTACGACCAAAGAGTTGCAGCAACCAATTTTCATTAGAGAAGCCGAGCCGTGCGCTAACCAGGTTTGTGCTACCGGTTCCTGCCAGGTTATGCACCTGTGACCACTTGTTGTCTTCATAGGAGTAGTTGGCGCCGGCTCGGCTTCTCTAATGAAAATTGGTTGCTGCAGCTCTTTGGTCGTAACCTGACCGGTGAAGACGCTGTTCCGGGCGTACTGCGATACGCGGAGCCCTATGAGTTCAAGCGTAATTTCGCCGTCAGTCCGCGCCGCGACACCTACTTCGGCCTGAGGGCGACCTACAACTTCTGATCAGGAATTATTCAATCTGTAAAGCGGGCGGTGGTATTTCCACCGCCCGTTTTTTTCAGGCGAAAAATTCCGCCAGAGATGGTAGAAGATATGCAGGCATTCCAGTCGTATTGGAGTATGGGAAGAACGTAAAAAGGCCACCGAAACCGGTGGCCTTTTCTCCTGATGTTTTTTACCGTCAGAACACAGTATTCGTGACATTGGAGCAGGTATCAGTGCCGGCTTCACACACCTGGTGCTGGTAACTGGCCCCGCCTTTCGCCCCAATGTTGTCATCGTAGGTAGTTTCCGTTCCGATAGTGGCCTGGTACGCGCCGTCGCGATAGATATCCACGTTGTCGGAACCGGTCCACTCCAGGTTCACATGATGCTTGCCTTTATCCTTGTAACCACTGGCCGTCAGGCTCAATTCCGCCGGTGGCGGAGGTGGTGGCGTCGCATCGGTGGTTGCGTTTGCGGCTGTATATTCAGATCTGCCGTTGATGTTGTAGGCACTGACACGGTAGAAATACTGCGTGTTGGCTGTCAGGCCAGAGTTACTGTAATCCACGCTGTTGAGGGGCAGGTCAGCGATCTCGGTCCAGGAAATCTCGTCGGTGGAACGTTCCAGGCTGAAGCCAGTTTCATTGCTCGTTCCATCCATCCAGGCCAGTTCGATCTCACTGGAAGAGACCATGGCAACTGTCATTCCGTTGGGATCGCCGTCCGGCGGGTCGCTGGGTGGATTGCCGACCTGGATATACAGGTGATCAACATGCAGGGTGGACTTGTTTCTGTCGCCCGTGGACTGATGTGTATCCGTGGCGCGTATCACGATAGAGCCGCTGGGTGCACCCGGTATTCCTATTGATTCCATGTGACTGCTATCGCCCGAGGACAGGATGAACAGAAGTGTCTTCCCGACACATAGGTTACAAAGTATTCCGGGCACATAGGTTACACAATCTGGTATTTGGGAGAGATCTCAAATGCCCTGGAAAGAGTGTAATCGAATGGATGAACGTCTCCGATTTGTAGCCCGCCTGCTCGATGGTGAGAAGATGGTTGTGGTATGCCGTGAATTCGGCATTTCTCGCAAAACCGGTTATAAGATCTTCAATCGCTACAAGGACATCGGTCTGCGTGGCTTTGAGGATCATCCCAAGAGTCCCTACCGACACCCCAATAAACTGCCGTTCCAGGTCGAGAAAGCGATTCTAAGGATAAAACAAGAACATGCGACCTGGGGTGCCCCCAAGATCCGGGATAAATTGATCAAGCAATACCCGATGATCAAGCCACCAGCCGCGAGCACCATTCATGTAGTGCTTAATCGCCATGGCCTGGTCAAGCGGCGTAAACGCCGGCGCTACAAGGCCAGAGGAACGCAGCTGAACCACCTGGTATTTGCCGAGCCCGGCAACATGCAGGCGAAAACCCTGCTGGCCGCCACCTATGATCAGCTTGGCTACCAGGCTGAATCCGGCCCCTGGCGGGATGTATACCTGACGGCAGCCCGGGAACTGCGCCACGGCACGTCGGAGAGCGGCATCGATATCTCCCTGATGGAAGATATCCTCAGAGTAACCCCGATTTCGCCTTTCTTTGATTCGATGGCGGTCCGCCTGAACGGCCCCGATGCAGAAGACGTCGAGCTGAGTGTGAATATCGTCTTCACCGACCTGGGTGAAAGCTACCTGCTGGATATCGGGAATGCCGTACTGCACCACCGGCCATCAGAGCCGGGTGTCCAGGCTGACGCCACGCTGAAACTGACCCATGAGCTGTTTGTGCAAATACTGATTGAAAAAGTGGGACTGAAAGACATGCTGCTGTCCGATGAACTGGAAGTCGAAGGCAGCACGCTGGACCTGATGCGCTTTTTCTCCCTGCTGGACAAGCCCTCGGGCACGTTCAACATAGTAACCCCCTGATTGTAGGAGGCCGCCACGCGGTCGATTAGGCATTCATACAGGATGCCGCCACGCGGCCGATTGTAAGAGCGAGCTTTGCTCGCGAAAACAGGAAATCGCAGGTGTGCCAAGCGCGCAAAAACATCAGCCCATCGGCCGCATGGCGGCCTCCTACACTCGCGAGCAAGCCTCGCTCTTACAGGTAGACCCAGGGGCGCTTCAGCCGGTCAGACTGCTGAAAAGCCTCGAGCTGATCCTCCAGTCTTAGCGTCAGGGCAATCGGATCCAGGCCGTGCAGCAGCATTTGAGCATCGGATTCATCCATTTCGAAATCGAACGCCAGGTTCGGCGATGCCGTTACGGAGCGTTGTTCGAGATCAATTTTCAAGCAGTTCGCCTGAGGATCCTTTGCCACCCACTCCGCCAGCAGATCTATGTCATCGGCCTCCAGGCTGACCGGCAGCAGGCCGTTGGCGATGCAATTGGCCCGGAAAATGGCGCCAAAAGAAGGTGCAATGATGGCGCGGAAGCCGAATTCGTCCAGTGCCCACACTGCATGTTCGCGTGATGAGCCGCACCCAAAATTTCTGCCTCCCAGCAGGATGCTGACATTCTTGTATGCCTCCTGATTCAGTACGAAATCAGGGTTGGGAATACGCTGCACGCGATCAACGTATCGCCAGGCGGCAAACAATCCTGAGGAAAGGCCTTTTTTTGAAACGCGCTTCATTTCCACAGATGGAATGATGGCGTCCGTGTCGATGTTGGGACGGATAAGTGGTGCTGTGACACCTTTGTGCAGGGTGAATTTTCTCATTCTGCCAGACCTTCATCGGCTTCACGGATAAACCCAGCCACCGCTGAAGCGGCAACCGTGAGCGGGCTGGCCAGGTGGGTGCGTGTACCGGGACCCTGGCGGCCTTCAAAATTCCGGTTCGTGCTGGAAATGACCCGCTTGCCGGCTCCAAATGTCTCGCCCCCGGCATAAAAACACATGGAGCAGCCGGATTCACGCCACTCGAAGCCCGCTTCGATGAAAACGCGGTCCAGTCCTTCCGCTTCGGCGGCGAGCTTGACCTCTGTCGATCCGGGAACCACAACGGCCTTCAGGCCACTGGCCACCTGTTTACCGGTCAGGTAGCCGGCTGCGAGTCTGAGGTCTGAAAGCCGGGAGTTCGTACACGAGCCGATAAACGCTGCATCGAGCGGAATATCGCGTATGTCGGTACCCGCTTTCAGCCCCATGTACTCGAGAGCCCTTTGCATGGCCTGCCGAGTGGCCGGATTCGTCTCTTCAGCGGGGTCGGGAACGGCACTGTTTATCGCCACAGTGTGCTGCGGGCTGGTTCCCCAGGTCACGCCGGGGTAAATTTCCGCACAATCGATGTTCAGCTCTTTGTCAAAGCGGGAGTCCGGATCCGTGATCAGGGTCTTCCAGTGGGATTCAGCCAGGTCCAGGTCCTTGCCGCGAGGTGAGTAGTTTCGGCCACGGACGTATTCAATGGTCTTTTCATCAGGAGTCACCAGCCCGGTAAAAGCCGAAAACTCCACGGCCATGTTGCACATTGTCATTCGGGCCTCGACAGACAGGGCCTCGACTGCCGGACCGGCAAATTCGACGGCGTGGCCGGCCCCACCGCTGGCCGAGTAGCGCCCGATCAGGTACAGAATCATGTCCTTGGCAGAAACGCCAGGTCTGCAAATTCCATTGAAATTTATGCGCATGGTGCGCGGCCTTTTCATGCGCAGAGTGCCGGTTACCAGGGCATGCTCGGCGTCAGTAGATCCGATTCCCCAGGCCAGCGCGCCGATTCCTCCCAGGGTGCAGCTGTGGCTGTCCGGACACACCAGTGTCAGGCCGGGCAGGGCGATACCCTGCTCCGGCGAAACCACGTGAACGATACCCTGGCGTCGATCGCCGATATCAAACAACTGAATTCCGGCCGCTTCGGACTCTGCCCGGGTTGTTTCGATGAATTCCCTGCCGCTGGGCATCAGGGTATCGTCGCCGCGACCCGGATAGGTGTCGACAATGTGATCCATTGTGCAGAAGACCTGGGCGGGCATGCGAACAGTTCGGCTTTTTTCGGCAATGCTCTGTAGCGCAATGCTGCCGGTCCGTTCATGCAGGAACACGCGGTCGATATGCAACAGCGACTCGTCGTCGCCGAGCTCGGCTACGGTGTGCAGGTCCCACAATTTGTCGAACAGGGTCTTATTCATGCTTGTTTGCCGGATTCCGGGCATATGGGCGGATTCGCCTTCAGAATTACTCGCCTGCCACGGCGATAAAATGTATTATACATATAACAATAGTACCAGAGATGCTTCGCCTGGAATGACACCTGAAATCATACTTCTTGCCTTTTCGGCCGCTGCAATTGCATTCGTTCACACGATACTGGGGCCGGATCACTACCTTCCCTTTGTTACAATGGCGAAGGCCAGACAGTGGAGTATGTCCAAAACCCTGCGCATCACGCTCATATGCGGTATGGGGCACCTGGCGGGCTCGGTGACACCGTGGCTCATCTTCATTATTTTCATTTTGGGCCCCTGTGAGCCGCTGATCCCCCTTTTGATGTTTCCGGCCGCGCAACAGAGCCTTTTCGGTGTGCTGATAGTGACAGGCGTGTTCGGAGTGGTTACCGTATTTACCATGACCCTCGCGGTGACCCTTGCTGCCCTGGGCCTGAAGGCCGTAAACCTGGGACGGTTTGAACGGTACAACCACGCTGTCGCCGGCAGCGCCGTCCTGGTCTGTGGCCTGAGTGTTGCCATTCTCGGAATATAGGTGAAGATGTGAGTGTTGATTACCTGGCCATAGATGCGGTTGCCAATATCTGGACACCGGAAGCCCTGTCACACCGGCCCGACTGGACAGACGAGTTCTTTGTAGGAAAAGTAAAGAGCCGGCAGGATAGTAGAGGCGTCAGTCTCGAAGCCATGCTGGTACAAATGGATTCTGCCGGAATCGGGCGAGCTTTTCTGGTGGCAGCCAAGACTGGCCGTCCGGGCTTGCCGGGAAGTTATCACATGCCGCCCGAAGTCGTTGCGGAGGCGGTAAGCCAGTATCCGGACCGCTTTTCCGGCCTGATTGGACTGGATCCCTACCAGGGCATGGAGGGTGTCCGTGCGCTGGAAGACGCGGTCGCCGACATGGGTTTTATCGGCGCCCACATGTACCCGCACTGGTTTGAGCTGGAGCCAAATAAGGCGAAGTGGTATCCCTTCTACGCGAAATGCGTTGAACTGGGCATCCCGGTACAAATGCAGGTGGGCCAGTCCCTGATATATTCGAAACAGCAGCGCTGCCGGTCGGTTGGCCGCCCGATCTACCTGGATGACATTGCCTGTGATCTGCCGGAATTGAAGCTGATCGGTACCCACGTGGGAATCCCCTGGACCGATGAAATGATCGCGATGGCCTGGAAGCACGAGAATGTGTACATCTGCACCGATGCACACAGTCCAAAGTACTGGCCGCAGTCGCTGGTCAAGTACATCAATTCCTATGGCCAGAACAAAGTGATTTTCGGCACGGATTTCCCTGTTCTCCAATTCAAACGGACTGTGGACGAAATTGACGCCTTTGAGCTGAAGCCGGAAGTCCGGCGAAAGTTCATGCGCGACAATGTCATCAGGCTGTACGGTCTGGAAAACGTGTAGAGAGGAACGAGGAATGACGGCACCGCTGCATGGCGTGAAAATCGTGGAAATGACCAGCGTGGTCCTGGGACCCTACGCCTGTCAGATGCTGGGTGATCTGGGCGCGGATATTATCAAGATTGAACCTCCCGCCGGAGATACCAACCGTAACCTCGGGCCCTATCGCACGCACAAGGACATGAGCTCACTGTTCATGAACTGTAACCGCAACAAGCGCAGTCTGGTGCTGGATCTGAAATCGGATCGTGGCAAGGCTGCGGCATTGAAAATCATCGAGAGCGCCGATATCGTCGTGCACAATTTTCGTCCGGGTGCGATGGAGCGCCTGGGCCTGGATTATGAGCAGGTGCGCAAGGTCAATCCCCAGATCATTTACTGCGCCACTTATGGCTACAGCAAAAAGGGCCCTTATGGCAACAAGGGGGCGCTGGATGACTCGATCCAGGCGGCCAGTGGTATCGCCGCATTGAATGAAATGGTCCTGGGAGAACCACGCTACCTGCCCACAGTGGTGGCCGATAAAACGACCGGTTTGTTTGTGGTTCAGGCGGTACTCGCAGCCCTGTTCCACAAGGAGCGCAGCGGCCAGGGGCAGGAAATAGAAGTGCCGATGTTCGAGTCGCTTACCTCCTACGTGATGGTAGAGCACCTGTGGGGCCAGACCTTTGAGCCACCCATTGGTAAAGCCGGCTATATCCGCCTGATGGCCGAGCACCGCAAGCCTTACCGGACCAAAGACGGACTTTACCTGGCTGTTTTGCCTTACTGGGATGCCCACTGGCACACATTCTGCGAGCTGAGCGGTAATCCGGAGCTGGCGGAGGATCCGCGCTTCATCAGCATGGCGGAAAGGCTGAAGAACATCAACGAATCCTACGCCGCTACCGGCCGGATTATCGCGACCCGCACTCGCCAGGAGTGGCTGGATCTGCTGGGCGATACGAATGTACCGATGATGGTCGTGAACAGCCTGGACGACCTAGTGCACGACCCGCACCTGGAGGCCACCGGGTTTTGGCAGGAGTTTGATCATCCCGATGAGGGCCGTATCCGCATGAGTTCACCACCAATGACCTTCAGTGAGACGCCGGCGTCAATCAGGCTCATGGCGCCACGCCTGGGAGAACAGAGCGTGGATATCCTGCGTGAAGCAGGTTTGGCCGAAGACGTGATTCAGGAAATGCTGGCTGCCGGTGAGACCCGGCAGGCAGGCTAAGAAAAGGAGTATGCAATGAGTTTCAAGAACCTTTTTATCAAGCACGAACGCAGCGCAGAGGAAGAAGCCTGGCTGCAGGAAGAAATCGCTGAACAGGAGGATCGCTTCAGTCAAATCGAAAAGACGATGGAAGATCTGAAACCGATCCGTGCGCAGTGGTATCGGGAATTCTTTGATCGTATCTCCACCACCGGATTCAACGTCGATGGAGACGAAAAGATGGTTATACCCCGAGATCAGCTACCGGTACAGCCGGATGGAAATGAAGACCGGGTGGTCTGGAAACATGGCGTTGACGGTGAATAGGAGAGGAGATTAATCATGGCAAGACCACATATCGAACCGTTCTGCGATCGCGACGTCAGTTTCAAGAACATGAATCTGAGCGGCTTTGGCAATGGCATGCACTTCAAGATGCTCAGCCTGGACACCGACAGCGGCGCTTGCAGCATTACCGTTCAATTCGAGGGAGGTTACAAACAAAACCCCGGATTTTCATGGTCCGAAATGGAAATGATCGTGATCGACGGCGAATTGCAATATGGTGACCGCACCATCCGCAAAGGCCATTACCTGTTTGTTCCCGCCGGCTACGCAATGCCCGCAATCAGTTCGGAGCAAGGCGCCCTGGTGTTGATGATGTACAACACCGGCGAGCCCAGCCATGTCGAGTCGGATGAACACCATGCGCTGGCCCAGGTCGGCCTGCATCACGATATCGATTCCTATATGGATATCCCCTGGGCGATGGGTAACGTCGTCAAGCCTTCGGTTGCAGCGGGCTGCCTGATCAAGTTGCTGAACTACAATCCAATCTCGCATGCGATGACTTTTCTGTATTGCATGACACCGGCCTTTTACCAGGACAATATCTCCTACCACGACTGTGCCGAGGAGTCCTACCACCTGTGGGGGACTTCATGGATGATGCAGTTCGGTGATGTGCCGACCGGCGGCTACTTCTGGCGACCGGCTTACATTAACCACGGCGCTTTCGCCAGCGAACTGGGCTGCATCGCATTGGGAAGAGTGGATTCCAAATTGTTCAATCACTTCCACTACAATCCCTGGTCCACCCCGGTGCAAAACCAGGATCGCTCAGCGGCACGCTTATACCAGCGTGATCCTCTACTGTACAAGTGGATGGTCAGCCACTCCCACAACCACCCGCATGGTCCGGAGGATTTCGAACAGACCGTACACCGGCACGATCAGGACAAGGTGTCGGATGGCAAAACCCACAGCCACTGGCACGGCCACGATCACGACCATCACCACGACTGACATGTGGAGCGAGCCTAGCTCGCTCCTACACGACGTTTAGTAATTCCTTGAAGGACTCCTGCAGGCTCTGTGCGTAAAAGGCCGGATCGGGCATGATTTTCCGGTCGCAGACCGCGGCGATGAATACCGAACCCTCCAGTGCGTTGGCTGGCTTGCCGTGGGCGTCGCAGCAAATGGTGGTCAGCAGACCGTGTTCGCTCACCGGATGCTCATCACCCATATTCATCAACAGAAAGCAGCCCGTGCCGTAGGTATTTTTGGCCTGCCCGGTGCACCGGCTGTCCGCTCGCCCGGTCCCAGACTACGGTTGTTTCGCGCTGGTTGGTGATGCCGATAGCAGAGAGCTCGCCCGCTTCCAGTCCGGCGTTATTGATTGCCTCCGCTATGCCCCGGCGGCTGACTTGCCAAATCTCTTCCGGGTCATGCTCAACCCAGCCGGGTTCCGGGTAGTATTGTGTGAATTCGGAATAGGCGCGTCCGAGAATCTCTCCCTGGCGGGAGAAAACCAGTGCGGTGGAACCCGTGGTTCCCTGGTCGATGGCAAGTATGGCGGTCATTCTTCCGAGTATACCCGTCGTCAATTGCGGGGAACCAATGCCTGCATCAATTCAGTGGCTTTTCCTGCTGGAAAACTTCGATTCTCAACCCGCCCGGCGAATGGAAACGGATAGCGCGGCCCGAGCCATACAGGACCGGGAGATTCCCCATATCGGACCATTCAATGGCAGCCTGGTCCAGTTTGCCGGTCAGTTCCGCGAGATTTTTTGACTCATAGCTGGCCTGGAGAATTCCGCGTTGTTTCGGCACGGCCCTGGGAAACAGGTCGTTTCCCTTTGAGCCGCGGTAATTGATGACTTCCATCTGGCCGAAGGCTTCTCCTGCGGCGCCCCAGATACTGACATCCAGCGCCGATCCGGGAGGCAATCCGATCATGCGTTCGATCTCGGGACCTTCCAGAATATTGTCATTCAGCACCTCCAGGACCAGGACGTCCCGATAGAAAGCACGCTCGGCGCCGGCGTCCGCAACGATGGTGATTAGCGGGCCGATTCCGGCGTAACCTTCCGGCGTGAACGGTAATTCCAGGCCAATGACTTCCAGCAAAACGATGTTGATAGCATCGTGGCCCGGCAGATGAATTTCACGGAAAACGGTTCCATCCGGAGCAGTCACTTCACTGTAATTATCATTGCGAAAGGTATGGCCGGAATTCTTGAGTTCGAGTACCCTGGAGGGCATGTCACGCACGTAGATATCGAGGTTCTTGGGACACAGGTCAAAAGCCTGCGCTTCTTCCCGTACGGCCGGGCCGGGATTTTTAAATTGGACAAAATGGATCAGGCCGGTGTTCACGCCCGGAGTACCCACTAGCGCTTGGCGCTGGAAGTCATCCGATGACAGTCCCCACAAGCGGGCCAACTCCGGATCATCTCCGTCTTTTTGCGCTTTCACTTCCAGGCCAAAAGAGCAGGACCAGAGATTGAGTGCTTCATCCAGGTCGGCCACGCCGACACTAACACTTGTCCAAGATGTCATGATGCTTCTTTTTTTATTATGACTCGCCCCCGATTGCAGGCGCCTCGATCAACAGAACCTGGCAGTCGGCGATACCTTCACGAAGTTTCTTTACTTCGGCATACTCCGGGGAATTCCAGAATCGTTTTGCAGTTTCCTTGTCAGGCCACTGAGAGATGACCATGGAAGCGCCGCTGCCGAAATCACCTTCCAGCAACTCGGCGCCCGGGCCCATCAGGATATAGTGGCCGCCAAACTGCGTGACCAGTGGGCCGGCTGATTTGCCATATCCACTGATAAATTTTTCCCGGTCAGAGATTTTTGCCGTAACGATCATGTATGCAGCCATGGATATTTGCTCCTAAATTACAGATTATTCTTCAGCCGGCTTCGACGATTTCTCCACCATTTCCAGGAGTTCTTCATCGCGATACTTGCCGAGCAGCAGTAAGGCGAGCGAGCAAATGATGAAAGCCCACATCGACCAGTTCAGGACGGCATCATAGCTGCCGGTCGCCTGGAAGGTTTTGCCATACACAGCGGGACCGAAGCCTGCGCCGGCTGCGAAGAAAGCGTAGAGGGTCCCGTAGATCACGGCGTAGTATCGGATGCCGAAGTAGCGGGAAACCAGGTAAGCCAGCAGGTCGTATTCGATGCCGGCCGCGAAACCGAGAAGAACAATGGAAATAGCGCTGAATTGATAACTCAAATCAGCTGATTGCAGCAGATACATTGAGATGGCGGGCAGCATCAGCAGGACACTGGCCACCGCCGGCGCCCAGAAATGATCCAGCAGGAATCCGCCGACCAGGCGCCCCACCAGCACTGAGTAACCAATCAGGCTGGCCAGAAAAATCGCGTCACTGACCTCGAACCCTTTGGATTGCAGCAGTGTTTCCAGGTTTGGTATAGGTCCGCCGATGGCGAAGGACAGCGGTACAAAAGTGATGGCCATTAGCCAGAACCTCCAGTCCCTGAACGCCTGTGCCAGGGACATGCCATAAACTTTTGCGCCACCGGAGTCCGCGTGATGCTGGACCATTTTTTCCGCCCGTGGTCCGGCTTTAGGGTCATCAACATCGCGAAAGAAGAAAAAAGCGACCGGAAAAGCGATGACCAATGGCAAAGCGCCGACGCCAATATAGGCCCAACGCCAGCCAAATTCCTGGATCAGGAAGCCGGCATAGACCTTGGCCAGGGCGCCGGCGATACCTGTGCCGATCAATGCAACACCGAGCGCCAGGCCCCGTTTTTCGTTGAACCAGCGGGATATGGCGCGCGTGAACGTAATCGGCAGGGTTCCCGCTCCTGCAAAAGCCAATACGCCCCAGATAGTGAGGTAGAGGGCAATCGAGCCGTTGTTCAGTGAAAAGGACATCATCGTTAGTGAAAACAGCACGATGGAGGTCAGAACCACTTTACGCACACCCACGCGGTCCGTCACGTAGCCGACCAGCGGCGCTGTAAACATCGCTACCATTGTGAATACCGCGAGCGCGGACATTACCTGTGCGATGGACCAGCCGAATTCCTGCATGAACGGACCGGCGAAAACGCCGATGGTATAAAACGGCAGCGGCGACATGCCAAGGGCGATGCCGAGTGCCGAGGAGAGAACGACGGGCCAACCGTAGCGGAATTCAACGTAGGCGCTCATCGACTCTCCTGTCTATTACGGGTGTAATTGCTGCTTATTCAGTCAAACGGGCGAGCTGATGGACGGCGTTGGTATTGCCCGCGGGCCGGCCCGGTCACGCTGCCGTTATCGTACACGAGTCCACCGCGCAGGTACGTGGATACCACTTTACCCGTCAGCTCCATGCCCTCGAACGGGGTGTAACCCTGTCCGGACTCGGATTCTGCAGCACGAACCACGAAGCTCTCATTGGGATCGATAATGGCCAGGTCAGCATCGAAACCCACTTCGATGTCGCCCTTGTTGTTGAGGCCATAGCGCTGTGCGGGATTACTGCATAACAATTGCGCCATGTGGGGCAGGGACATGCCTCGTTTGCTGCCCTCGCTGAACAGGCCGGAAAGCAGGTATTCCGTACCGCCGAAGCCCGACTTGGAGACCCAGATGTTGTCATCTGTATTGTCCTGACCCGAGACCTTCAGTTCCTCAGAACAGCAGGCGTGGTCACTGACAACCCAATTGATTTTACCCTCGAGAAGCTTCTCCCACAGGAATTCCACGTCCTCGCGTGAACGGATTGGCGGGTTGACCTTGGCATGGCATTTTGTTGGCACGTCATAGTCCATCATCAGGTGGCCGATGGTGACCTCTTTGCCGAAGTTGATATGCGGGAATGTGGCTTCCATCATCAGTGCCGCTTCAACTGCCTTGCGCGACGTCAGGTGCAGCAGGTTGATGTTCAGGCACCCGGTCTCATAGGCCAGGTAGGAAGCTATCCATATGGCCAGCCCCTCTGAATGTGGCGGCCGTGCAGCGCTGTAGGCGCGCAGTCCGGTCAGTTTGCCCTCGCTTTGCACGATTTTGGTGTACGCATTGAGGATATCGGCCAGTTCGCAGTGCAGGCTCACGCTGATCTGGTTCGCCATGTCCGGGTACTTCTTCATCAGGCGAGAGGCCGAGCGCATGATGAATTCAAAGTGCGCGATGTCGTAGCTGTCGTCCTCTCCGATCATCAGGAACTCACGCTGGGCGCCCTTGTCGGATTTTCCGTGCAGACCGTAGCCGCCGTAGAACATGAAAATCTTGAAAGAAGACACGCCGTGCTCGGTGAGGAGATATTCCATCTCATCGATGTGCGAGCTGGCGATGGGCGCCAGGTGGTAAGCGTAATCCACCCAGTAATTTCCGTCCGATAAATCCAGCACCTTGGGATAGATTTCGCTGTAGGGCCCGCCCTCGTTCAAATAGTATTGGCCCGTACGAAAGTAGGTGACGGCTGTGGTGACGCCACCCATGGCAGCGGCCTTGCTTTCAGTCACCGCGTCTTCTTCCAACGGAGAATAAATGCCCACATGCATATGGGAATCAACCAGGCCGGGGAACGCAGTGAGTCCGGTACAGTCCTGGGTCTCTTTCGCCTGGGCAGCACTGATTTTCGGATCAAGTGCAGCGAATTTGCCGCAGCTGATGCCTACATCAAGCACTTCCACCGACTCGCGGCCTGGTCTGACTACGGTCAGGTTCTTCAATAACAGGTCAAACATATTCAATTATCTTCCTGTGTGCTTTTGGATGGTTTGAGACCATCGCCTGAATGAAATAGGCAGCCGATTCGGCTGGTTCTGTCGTTGTATGGCCTTACAGTGTTCAAATGATATAAGATTATATCATTTCATGTGCATTAACAATAAACAAAGCCCGCCCAATGGGGATACGCTGCTTATCGTCCTTTAGCCTGAGAGGGCTTCATCGAAGACTTCCAGGGGCGCAGCGGGCTCGGACTGAAACATGATTGCCTGCTTGCGGAAAAAGCGCAGAAAACCTCCGTCACCCATTCTTGATCCGCCCATTCCGGACAGGCAAAAAGAGTTCTTTTCCACGTCATTGACCATGACGGTCAGACTCGCGTCGTTGATCGAGACCGCGCCGGCCACAATTCGTTCGGCCACGGCTTCGCCTTCCTCTCGATTGCCGCAAAAGACGGCCGCCGACAGGCCGAAATTTGAGTCGTTGGCCATGCCAATGGCTTGTTCTGTCGTCTCGAATTGCATGACCGGCAGAATCGGCCCAAAAGTCTCCTCTGTCATTAATTGCATGCTGTGATCAACGCCGGTGATCACCGTGGGCAGGCAGTACATGCCGCCGCCCAGTTCCTGAACTTGACCGCCAGTGTGAATTTTGGCGCCCCGGGAAACGGCATCCTCGATTTGCTCACGCACCTTGTGTGCCTGGTCCGGGAAGATGAACGGTCCGATATGGCCCTGATGGATGTCCGGCCAGTTGAGCCTGATCTTCCGGGCCTTTGCCACCAGCAAATCGAGAAAATCGGCGTAAACCGACTGGTGGACATAAATACGCTCGAGCGACTGGCAAGCCTGGCCGGTCAGCCCGGCGGCACTGCGCAGGATGGCAGTGGCCGCATTGTCCAGGTCTGCGGAAGGCAGCACGACTGCGGCGTCCTTTCCACCGAGCTCGAGAAAAGCCGGTATAAAATTCTGCGCCGCCTGCATGGCAACCTTGCGTCCGGTAACCACGCTGCCGGTGAAGCAGATCGCATTCACGTTGTCGATCAGGGCCATGCCCGTACCGGCGCCTCCAGTCACAATCTTCAGCACGGCAGCCAGTTCGGGCACCTCTGCGATCGCCTCGGCCAGCGGCGCCGCAAAGCGGGGTGTTACTTCGCTCGGCTTGAGCAATACAGCGGAGCCCGCCAGCAGTGCAGGAATGGCGTCAATCAGTGCAAGAGTGAGCGGTACATTCCAGGGGCTGATAATCCCGACCAACGCGTAGGGCACCATGTGGTAGTGGTAACTGACACTGGGCACCATGGCGGATGTACCGTTCTTGATGTGCGCCAGAATTTCTGGGCCACGCCTGACCCAGTGATCGATTCTCTGCGGTATTCCTGACGTTTCAAAATGAGCCATCAGGTGACGGCCGGTATCGATGCACAGTGCAGCGGCTATGGCTTCGCTGTGGGCTTCAATCGCGTCCCGCCATTCACTCAGCACGCGGCAGCGATGTTCCAGGCTATTGCCGCCCCATACCCTCTGGGCTTCTTTCAGTTCAGCCGCACGGGCTGCAACGTATGCCTGATCGTGGTCGGGGATTTCATGGTCGGTCTGGCCGGTGCGGGGATTGATAACTTGCAGAGCTTTCATGATGAATTCAAATTCAGTATATCTGGGCAGGGAGCGGCATCTACCAGGTCTTACCGCCGATCCAGGTTCCGGCTGCCGGCAGGAATGGCTGGCAGCGCACTTCGGCGTATATTCCCGCTATGAAGTAGGGATCATTGTGCAGCAAATGTAGAGCTTCTTCCTGCGTGTCGACCTGATAGATAGAACAGCTGGCATTGAAGCTGCCGGATTCCGCTTCAATCAGCGGACCGGCAATCAGGATCCTGTCCAGGATGGTCTCGATGTAATCCAAGTGGGCAGGCGTGTGGTCCCGGCGCAGTTTATTGGAGCCGGGATGGTCTGTACAGAAACAAATGTAAGGCATTTTCCAGGTTAAATGTTATATTGACATATCAATTGACTGATTATAGCATCGCGCGCTCGGCCGCGGGGATTCATCGGCCGCGCACATTGACCAGCGTCAGGCGACCACCATGCACTGGATTCAGCCTGGTGATATGCCGCCGTTGCCGGTGGACATTGCATGTACTAGCTCCAGTACCGTCCTCGCTGAAGCTGATCTGTTGGCCCTTTAACGTTTTCGCTTTCACTGCAGATTTGTACGATGCCTGTGCATCAACGCCTGCTTCCATGCAGCCGATGGCGTGCTATGGTTAGCATTACCTGGCCATTCGCAGGCCGGTATGAGTTCAAAGGGAACCCCTCCGACAAGTCATTCTGAATCCGTTAACAGGCGCTTCAATGAATCAATCTTCTCAAATGGATGCTGCAACCACAGGACACACTACCCTGACCAATACGAAAGTACTTGTGGTCAGTTTTCTGGCCTGGACCCTGGCCAATATGGACCAGGCTTTCTTTGCTTATGCCATTCCTGGAATTCTTGAAGAGTTTGGTTTGCCGCTGGAAGCAGTAGGGGTAATTCTGACGGTATCATTTCTGATCGCATCATTACTACTGCTGTTTACCGGTTATGCGGCCGACCGGATCGGACGTGGCCCACTGCTGAGAATGTTTCTGGCAGCGTCGGCGTTGCTGGTTGGGCTTCAGGGTGTGGCGGGTGGTGTCATCATGTTGACGCTGTTTCGTGCGCTGGGTTTTGGCATCAGTTCGGGTTTGTCGCCCATCACCAATGCGTATGTTGCCGAAAATGTCAAGCCAAGGGTGCGCGGCCTGGCCATGGGCGTCCTGCAATGCGGTTATCCGCTGGGATGGTTTCTGGCTTCCATGTTTGCCGTACCGCTGCTGGCCAACTACGGCTGGCGGGCCATGTGTTTTGCCGCCTTCGTAGTGATTCCCATTGCGGGACTTTTTTACTGGCTTTTGCGTGATGTGCCGGAAGTGAAGCATGTGACGGTAACCCTTGGCGAAACCGGTGGCATGAAACTGCTGTTTGCACGGGAACACCGGCGCAAGTCATTGGCCAGCATGGTGACCTACTTCGCCTTTGGCGGTGCGTATGCGGGTTCTGCTTTCTTCTTCCCCACATTTTTTGCCGAGGTCAGGGGCTATACCCCCTCCGAAGCCGCTGACCTTGT
>PVMS01065230.1_pt1 | contig 16397 bp, 13 predicted proteins | sample 1853461 | NCBI WGS metagenome assembly PVMS01 (sample SAMN08582032, study PRJNA380276) | Marine sediment metagenome, whole genome shotgun sequencing project. | isolation source: ocean sediment barecode stripped | collected 2017 | reverse complement strand
TGTCGAAGCGGAACTCGGCCGCATCGCAGGTTCTTCGACAGAAACAGGATATGTCGCTGCGCCAACGGACGAAAACGACCATGGTAGCATGTTCACCGATCCGGGGTTGGCTTTGGATTTTGTGGATAGGACAGGGATTGATGCTTTGGCCATATCCTTTGGGAACGTGCACGGTTTGTATACGGGTGAACCCAAAATTGATCTGGACCTGGTGCGGGAGATATTTGCCCTGGTGGAAATTCCGCTGGTCATGCATGGCGCTTCGGGTCTGGCGGATAACGAATATCAAAAGATTGTCAAAAGCGGCATCAGCAAAATTAACTACTACAGCGTCATGGGCAGACGAGCGGTGAACGACATCCGTGGGCTGTTGGTGGATAGTGATCGAGAAGAGATCGTATACCACGAGATCATCTCTCGGGCGATTGACTTTTTCAGGGATGATACGGTGAGGGTAATGAAGCTGATGGGGTGCGTTGGGGTCGTATAGCCGAGAATTAAAACAAAGGCCCTGGTGGCCACATTAGGAGATAGCAAGAATGGAAATTTATGAACATTTACAACGATTAGAAGCAGTGGGCGAACCAATCCGCGTCGGTCTGGTTGGCTGTGGCCAGATGGGAACAGGAGTGGTCCACGTAACACATAATATGGTCGGAATGAATACGATGGCCATATCGGATATCGATGTCAGCCGCCCCCTGGCGGCGCTGGCGGGGATAGGTATCCCTAAGTCAGGAATCATTGTTACCAACCAATTGAATGAAGCCGAAGATGCGCTACGAGCCGGTAAGTATCTGGTCACCGAAGACGCGGTCATGCTGGCGAAACTTGAGAGTCTGGATGCGGTGGTCGAAGCAACGGGCCTTACCGAGGTCGGGGCCAGGGTGGCCTGGAACTGTATTCTGCACAGCAAGCACGTCATTTTGCTGAATGTAGAGACCGACGTGACGGTAGGTCCGCTATTGAACCGCCTGGCGCAGCAGGCCGGTTGTGTCTATACAGCGGCCTCCGGCGACGAACCGGGTGTGGCTAAGATGCTGTACAACCTTGCCGGTACCATGGGCTTTGAAGTCGTATGTCTGGGAAAAGGCAAGAACAATGTCATCGATTTTGATGCGACGCCCGACTCCTGCCGGGAAGAAGCGGAGAGTAAGAGCATGAATCCCAAGATGCTTTCCGCGTTCAAGGATGGCTCCAAGACTATGGTCGAATTGGCTGCCATGTCTAACGCCACCGGCCTGGTGCCGGACGTACCGGGCATGCATGGCGTCAAGGTGGACGTACCAGAGTTGAACAAGGTTTTTGTCCCCAAGGAGGATGGCGGCATCCTCGGCCGCCGTGGCTGCGTCGACTATTCCACCGGTAAGGTGGCGCCGGGCGTGTTCGCCATCATCACCACGCCTGATGGCGTCATCCGGGCAGACATGAAGTTCTTTTCCATGGGGGATGGGCCGTACTATACCCTGTACCGCCCCTTTCACCTGTGCAGCATCGAGACGACCGTTTCAATCGCCGAAGCCGTCATCTACGGTGAGAGCACGATCATCTCCAAGCAGATGGTGTCAGAAGTGGCGACCATCGCCAAGCGCAACTTGAAGGTAGGCGAAATCGTCGGAGATATTGGCAGTCCGGACATTTTTGGTCGTACTTACATCTTTGAAGAAGCTCACGCACAAAAGGTAATTCCCTTGGGATTGGCCACCGGCGGCAAAGTCCTCAAAGATATCGCTAAGGGTGACATGCTGACCGAAACGAACTTCGCGCCGGATAGCACCAAATTTGTGTACGAGTTACGAAAGGTGCAAGATGCCCAGCTTAAGATGGATGCATAAATAGTGATCATCTTCAACGGTATTGGAGAAAACGAACGATGAAAAAAACTATGAAAGCGATGGTTATCCGTGCGCCAATGCAGTTTGACGTGGAGGATGTGCCGGTCCCCGAGTGCCCGGAAGCTGGTTTCTTGTTGAAGGTGATCGCCTGCGGATTGTGTGGCTCTGACCTGAGGACGTTGCGGGGGGGGGCACAGAAATGTAACCATGCCCTGGATCCTCGGTCACGAGATCTGTGGGGATGTCGTCAAGGTCGGCAACAAATATCAGGGACCATGGGAAGTGGGCGAGAGGCTGGCAGTGGGCCCTAATGCCTACTGCGGAGTCTGTGATTTTTGCATTGACGGGCGGTATGAGTTCTGCGAGAAGTATGTTGAGATTGCACAGAAATGGCCCGGTGGCTTTGCCGATTACATCGCTATTCCGGAAGAGTGCGTCCGGTTGGGGACCATCCACCGCCTGCCTGAGGGATTGGATCCCGCCCTGGCTGGAATCTCCGAGCCGGTTTCCTCCTGTATAAACGCTCAAGATCGTGGACAGATCGGACTGGGTGATACGGTCGTTATCATCGGCAGCGGTCCCATCGGCTGCACTCACATTAGCCTGGCTCGAGCCAGGGGCGCGGACAGGATCTATGTCGCCGACATCGTGGATGAAAGACTGAAACTGGCCGAACCTTTTGGACCAGATGCCACAATCAATGCGGCCGAAACCGATTTGGTCCAGGAGGTCCGCAGGCTGACTGACGGGAAAGGTGCAGACGTGGTCATCACTGCTACGCCAGCGCCTATCGCTTCGGTCCAGGCCGTCGAGATGGCAAGGAAGGCCGGGCGGATTCTTATCTTTGGCGGCTTGCCCAAAGACAACAGCAAACCGGGGGTGGACATGAATATCGTCCACTACGGAGCGCTACAGATCATCGGAATCACAGCCTTTGCCCCCCGGCACCAACGCGCAGCCCTACAATTCCTGGCTTCAGGCCGGATCCCCGGAGACAAGCTGATCACGCACCGCTTCCCTCTCTCTGATTTCAACAAAGGGGCCATGATGATGCTCGAGGGCAAGGTCTTGAAACCGGTGTTCTTCCCTGACGAGGCTTACCTCGATGAGTGAGGAGCATATCGGACAAACGCTACCGTTTCTCAAAAACGGTATAGCCCAAGTAGCGATCATCGTGAAGGATCTGGAAGAGGCCGTAGAGAATTACTGGAAAATGTTTGGAATTGAGGATTGGCATTTCTACACCTACGGAAAGCCGCTGGTGAAGCACATGACCTACCAGGGACAATCCAGTGAATACAAGATGCGAATTGCGCTTTCCTATCTCGGTCCTATGCGTATCGAGCTGATCGAGATGGTCGAGGGAGACACGATCTATGCTGATTTTGTCAAGGAGCATGGCTACGGCGTGCACCATTTTGGCGTGCTGGTCGAAAACATGCAGGAGGCCATCTCTGAAGCGGAAGCCGCCGGCCTGAAGATGACCCAGGATGGGGCGGGGTTTGGGCGCGATGGCGACGGTCACTATGCTTACCTGGACACGGAAGACAAGATTGGTTTCACTATCGAGTTGATCGAACGCCCCAAAGGCCGCATGGAACCTGAAATGATACTGTACCCGATCAAGGGTGATAAGGGGTGCCATGATCAGCAGAAGTGAACGATACAACTACGAAGGCAATCGTTCAAGAAACCGTGTTGCCCTCTTGAGCGCCGAAATGGAATTTTCGATTGTGGGGTTGGGTCTATCTAAGCTCGCTCTCCAGTCGCTAATATTTTTGAGAGAAAGGAGTGTGTATTATGCCAGCTAAAGGATTCATGCGGAAATTCAGGCCACTTGAGATCCTGGGCGAAGAGCAAATGGAGGCCATCCATCGAGGTAGCCTTGATGTTCTTGAAAACACAGGTGTCCGGTTTGAGAGCGAAAAAGCGCTCAAACTGTTCGAGAAGAACGGTTGCAAGGTCGATTTTGAGGAACGCCGGGTCAGATTCCCACCCGGCCTGGTGGAGGAATGCCTGCGCAAATGTCCCTCAAGTTTTCACCTCAGGGCCAGAAAACCAGAGAATGATCTCAATTTGAGCGCCAATAATCCAACCTACTTCTGTGTGTTTCCCGGAATGAGAACGGTGGATATCGATACCTGGGAGCCACGAACACCGACAATCGAGGACAACCACGACGCAGTGAAGGTGCTGGACACGCTGGAGAACGTTCACGTGTCGGTATCTTATGTGCCTTACTGCGAGTTGGTAGATGTGCCACCGGCAATGCTGTTGCCGACCAGTTGCTGGAGCCGGATGAAGTATTTTACCAAGCCGTCCCGGGTTGGGCAGGCACAGGAGAGTTGGTTGTGGGGTATTCAGATGGCCCAGGTGCTGGACATTGACGTGTTTGGTTCCTTCGAGTCCGCACCTCCCCTGACGTGGTACGAGGATGCTGTAGAATGCGCCTGGGCCCACGCCGAGGCCGGTTTCCCGATCGAGGTCGGATGTGGAGCAGTGTTGGGTGGAACAGGTCCGGCCACCTTTGCCGGAGGCCTGGTAGCCAGCAACGCCGAGATGATGTCGGGCATTGTGCTGGTGCAACTCTTGCGCCCAGGGTTAGGAACGATCGCTAATTGTTTTGTCTTTCCCCAGAATATGAGAACCGGTGCGCCTGGTTTTGGCCAGATCGGTATCTCTCTCTTCCAGGCGGGCTACGCACAGATGTGGCGGGCCAAATATGGGCTGCCCACATTGCTCGGCGCCTGTGGACCGATGGCTTCCAAAATGCCTGATGCTCAATATGGTTATGAGAAAGCTATGGCCTGTACCATCGGCGCACTCTGCGGCGGATCGATCATCAATGCTATTGGAGGGCTGCATGGCGAACTGACCTACCACCCAGTTGTAAGTGTGTTAGACAACGACATGGCGGGCATGATTGGACGTTTTCTCGAAGGGATGAACGTGAATGACGATACGCTCGCCATTGATCTGATTCAACAAGTTGGACCTATTCCGGGTTTTTTCCTGGGCGAGGCCCATACGAGGGAATGGTGGCAGCAAGAACAGTTTGTACCGCAGGTCTTTGACCAGTTGACCTACCCAGAATGGCAGGCGGCGGGGAAAAAGAGCGCCCTGGATTATGCAAAAGAAAAGGTCGACGAGATCCTGGATAACTATACGCATGATTTGCCTGAGGACCAGGAGGTCGAGCTCGACAAAATCTTGGAAGAGGCGAAGCAATACTATCATAAGAAAGATCTGATGTAATTAAATTCCCAAGGTAAATACCTGGGTATATCGAGGAGGATAAAGGAACATGAGTGTCTTTGACGACCTGAAGTCAGCTGTAATTGATTACGATCAGAGCAAGGCCGCGGCCAGTGCGCAAAAGATCGTGGACGAGGATCTTGATCCTCTTACCGGCCTGGATGCAATCTCGGAGGCCATGACCTTTGTAGGTGAAGGTTATTCTACTGGAACACTCTGGCTGCCCGACCTGGTAGGCGCGGCCGGCGCAAGCCAGGCAGCCATGCCGATCCTGGAGGAAGAGATTCGCAAGAGAGGCCAGATATCAAAGAGCCTGGGCACGGTAGTCCTGGGAACTGTAGCGGGCGATATCCATACTATTGGAAAATCTATGGTCGGTGTTTTGCTGGTGGCCCAGGGATTCCGCGTTGTGGATGTGGGCGCTGACATTCCAGCTTCCCGCTTCGTAGAAGCGGTACAGGAAGAATCGGCCGACATTCTCGCATTGTCCGCGCTTTTGACCACCACCGCACCACAAATGGGAAAGGTAATCGATGCTCTGAAAGAAGCGGGGCTTCGAGAAAAAGTCCAAATCATGGTCGGTGGCGGAGCCATCACCCAGGATTTTGCCGATAGGATTGGCGCCGATGGGTATGGGGCGACGGCCCCTGGAGCGGTGGAATTGGCTAAAGAGCTGTTAACCCAGCCAGTCTGATACGTCAGATGACTATCTAGAAGGAGAGAACAAATGCCAGCAAAGGGTTACACACAGGGCTTTAAACCACTCACGATAATGACGGAAGAGCAGGTAGAAGCGATCCATCGCGGAAGCCTGGACGTCCTGGAACACACGGGGGTCAGATTCGAAAGCGAGAGGGCCCTCAAGCTATTTGAAAAGAACGATTGCCAGGTAGATCATGAGGAGAGACGAGTTCGTTTTCCACCTGGCCTGGTGGAAGAGTGCTTGCGCCTGGTCCCGAGCTGTTTTCATCTTAAAGGGCGAACGCCTGAATATGATTTGAACATCGGCGGTAGAACGCTGCACTGGGCAGCTTTTCCTGGGATGCGGGCCATCGATATCGATACCTGGGAGCCCCGAACGCCAACCGTTCAGGACAACCACGACGCGATCAAAATCCTGGCCGACCTGGAGAATGTGCATTTGCTGCCATCCTACACCCCTTACTGCGAGTTGGAAGGGGTTGCGCCGGCGATGCTGTTACCCACGAGCTGTTGGAGCCAGATGAAATATTTGCGCAAGCCGGTGCGGATAGGCCAGGCGGAGGATAGCCATATCTGGGGCCTTCAAATGGCCCAGGCATTGGGCGTTGACGTCTTTGCTGCCATGGAGTCGGCGCCGCCTCTAACCTGGTACGGCGATGCAATCGACTGCGCCTGGGACGTCGCAGAAGCCGGATACCCGGTGGAGGTTGGCTGTGGCGCCGTTTTGGGCGGAACGGGTCCTGCCACGTATGCTGCTGGAATGGTCAGCAGTAACGCCGAGGTGATGTCGGGCATCGTTTTAGTCCAACTGGTCAAACCAAGAACGCCAATCTTGTCCAATGCCTTTGTTTTTCCCCAGAATATGCGGACCGGGGCTCCAGGTTTTGGCCGCATTGGGATCTCACTGTTCAACGTCATGTACAACCAGATGTGGCGGGGCAAGTACAACATCCCCACCATGTTTGGCAGCAGCGGGCCGGGTAATTCAAAATCGATCGACTACCAGTTAGGTTATGAAAAATCTATCTCGACCGTGCTAACGGCCATATCGGGGGCGAGCATCATCAACTATGTCGGCGGGCTGACCGGCGAGCTGAGCTACCATCCCGCCCTGTCGATCCTGGATAACGATGTAGCAGCTATGATTGGCCGTTTTCTTCAGGGCGTTGAAGTAAGCGATGATACGCTGGCCCTCGACCTCATCCATCAGATAGGACCGATTCCGGGCTTTTTCCTGGGCGAGGCTCATACGAGGGAGTGGTGGCAGAAAGAACAGTATGTGCCTGTGGCTTCAGACCAGTTGACCTACCCGGAATGGGAAGCAGCCGGGAAAAAGAGCGCATTGGACTATGCCAAGGAAAAAGTAGATGAGATGCTGGCTAACTATGAGCATGATCTGCCCGAGGAACAGGATGTAGAGCTCGACAGAATCTTGAATGATGCCAGGCAATTCTATCAGAAAAAAGGCTTAGCTTAGTCAGCCCAGGAGGAAGAAGGCCGGTATGAACAACAAGATCACTCAACGCCAGATCATCGCTCGCCTGGAGGAAAATGGCTTTGAATATTCTATTCTCGAGCTGCAGAACGGTGTGTCCATCGTTATTTCTCAATATGGAGGGAGAATCTTTGGACCATTTTTACCAGCAGACATAGTGTCTAGCGGCGAAAGTTTATCTTGGACCAGCAGCGTGTTCGCCCAACAGGAGAGTTTCAAGGATTTCCTTGAATCAGGCGATTGGAATCTGGGTGGTGAACGGATATGGATAGCGCCTGAGATTCAATACAATATCCACGATCGCACAGATTATTGGAATACTTACAACCTGCCGAGCCAGGTGGATCCGGGCCGCTACCAGATGGATCAGATACAGAGTGGTCAATGTCGATTGATACAAGACATGACGCTGGAGGCTTATAACCTTGGGAGTGGGACAAAAGAATTGCACCTGGAACGGTTGATCCATCGGGTCGCAGACCCCCTTCGATATTTGAACAACTACCAAGAGCTGATAGATGGGGTTCTCTTTGCCGGCTATGAGCAGGTTTTGTCTATCTCGGAAAGCAAGAGAGATGACCTCATGACAGAAGCATGGAGCTTGCTTCAGCTCAACGCCGGCGGACTGCTATTGATCCCTACTACTCGTCGCCTGTCATATACCGACCACTATAAGCCGATCGATGAAGGTCATCAAACCCTGTATCCCGACCATATCCGCCTCAGGATCACCGGTGACCGGCAGTATAAGGTTGGCTACAAGGCCGCGCACGTATTTGGACGTATAGGCTATTACAACAATGTGGATGATGGCCCTGCCTACCTGGTCGTGCGTAATTTTTTCAACAATCCTTCTATGCCATACGCTGAGGAGCCGGCCGATGTCCCGGGTGCATGTGGCCACTCGATCCACGTGTACAATGACGACGGAAATTTAGGTGGCTTTGGCGAAATGGAGTGCAATTGCCAAACGATCGGCGGCGAGACCAACCGGTCTTCAAGCTCGGACCAGCTTGTTCTCTGGATATACACCGGCGCCCCAGACTCATTAAAGGAGATCGGGCACCAGTTATTGGGGATTGAAATCTAGGATGCAGATAGGCTGTTCAGATAAGGCGCAATAACACGAGTTTGCCAGAAAGGAAGAAGCGATGGCCACCCAATTAGAAGAGTTACGTGTTGCAGTCCTGTTGGAACGCGGCGTCAATGAAATTGAGTTCCACTACAGTCGTCTACGCATGCGCGAAGCCGGGGCACAGGTGATCGTTGTCGGCAACCATCAGCTTGATTATATAGGCGAAAATCATGGCAAAATACAAGCTGACGTAACCATTAATCAGGCAGAGGCTGCTAATTTCGATGGCGTCGTTATCCCCGGTGGTCTGGCCCCGGAAAAATTACGCCAGAACCCCAAGGTGGTTTCCTTTGTTCGTGACCTTTTCGAGCGAGGAAAGGTTTGCGCGGCTATTTGCCACGGTCAGCAACTTCTCATCTCGGCCGGATTGATCAAAGGTCGAAATGCTGTATCAGCCTGGAGTATGGTCGATGATCTCATCTATGCCGGCGCCAAGCATGATCCTGAGGCCCGCGCCGTTCGAGATGGCACGATTGTGACCGCCCGCCTTCCCTTTGACCTGCCAAAATTCTGTTCCCTGGTACTTGAGGCATTTGCAGAAGTAGAGAATCGCCCAACGCCTGACGGATATGGTGAACGTCTAAGGGGAAGAACATTCGGCATCGTAGTTGCCGACGCCACCAACGACATGCAACTCTTTTACCCTCACTATCGCATCCAAGAGGAAGGGGGTGCGGCTCTGTTGTTGGGTCATCAGGAAGGGGTTTCGGTTCGGTTGGGTAATTCTACCTGGGAGTGGGCTGACAATGGCGGACATACGGCCTTAGTGGACAAAGCTCTGGAAGATACGGCGGCCGTGGACTCGCATGACTTTCCCTACGAAGAGAAGCTCCGGGCTGTGCGGGCGTCGCAACTGGATGGCCTCATCGTGCCCGGCGGATTGGGGACGTGGATGGTCAGGGGCCATCCGGGATTGAAGAAATTAATCCAGAAAATGGATGCTGATAAAAAACCTATTGTGGCTATTGAACGCGGTCCTAAAATCCTGCTCTCGGCGGGCATTTTGTCAAATCGAACCGTCACCTGTAGCGCAGAGATGCGCGATGATCTCATTGCCGCCGGTTTTGATTATCGAGATGAGCCTCTTGTCCACGATGGTAACTTACTCACTTGCCAAGGCACAGAAGATTTGCCTTCATGGGGACGCGTCTGGATGGAACTCTGGTGACAACTCTTGTCGCTTGTTTCAGCCTCTTTCCGAACCAACTATCAATGGTGAGGGGTAGAAAATCGCGCCTAAAAATCCGAAAAAAGGTCTATCTACACCTCTTGGTAATTGAGATCTAGGAGCGGCAGATGAGCACTTTGAATACCTGAAAGGGGAAGAGACAATATGTCGAATACACAGGATGGACCCAGTTCCTCACTGTTTACAGCGTTGACGTTTGAGGGCAATGTAACCCTGGCCGATCTGGCAACGTTTACCAAATCACACGAGATGGCGAAAGCCCTGGAATACGCACCGAGGGGCAAGTGCGTCAGTTGGGGTATCCCCTTCCTGGTTGATGACATGATAGCGATCGCCGATGAGGCTGTTACCATCGACTGTGAACTCACCAAGGCCCGCTGGTTTATTTTTACTCACACGTCAGACCAACGGCCCGCCAACTCTGGTAATAGTGGGTTTACCTCACCCATGCGAGGCCTAGGACAGTTGGGCGAGCATGCGGCTGATTACGTTCTGCTCTATCAGGACGGATCCGAGGAACGAGTGGCGATCCGCCGCCGCCACCAGATTGGCGCTTTTCAACGCATCTGGGGCGAGAACTGTTTCGAAGCGGTTGGGCACATTAAGCCCTTTCCAACCCCCCAGAGTGCGCAACCGGGCTGGCCAAGCAAGTCGGCCGGTTGGGGCTCGCAGATGCGGGTCCGGCAATTGGACGGCAACGATGGCAATCCACCCTGGCTAAACTGGTTGTGGGCGTGGGAGAATCCCCACCCCGATAAGGCCATTGCCGGCATCCGATTTGAGCCGGTGTCAGGGTTGGTCGTCGTGTCAGCGATATCGGCGGGAAATGTATTGTCAAACCCCCTTCGCTGGCACACGCGCCAGAAGCTATGCCTCACCTTGCCCGAAGGAGAATCACTCCTGCCCGATATGGACAAAAGCGGTCTTCTCAGGCAGATTCAACTCGACCTGGGCCAGGTAATCTCGGCCACCCACCGGCCGATCTACCCCAACGATAACTGGACCGAAATCTATAATAACCAGGTTCCAAAGACGTCTCAGACGGAGGTGCTCGTCGAGTATACAGCCCACCCTGAGGCCTCCTTCCATCTCTCTGGCGGGCAGGTCGTTCCCATCCAGGATGTCACCGGGGACTCTGTGTCCCAACTTGAGGATACAACCTCTCTGCGTCCACTGCCGGCGGCATCGCGAAGGATTACATTGCGAACTGTGGATAAAGGCACTGGTAAAGCTGTGCCGGTCAAACTTCACGTTCACGGCGAGTGGGGAGAATACCTGGCGCCGATGGACCGCCATCGTTTGCTCAACCCGGCCTGGTTCGAGGATAGCGGAATGGATTACATCCATGGCGGCGCATGGGATGGATCAACTGACGGCGCCCACTTCTGCACCTATATCTCGGGTGAAACGACGGTCAATCTACCTCTTGGCAAGGTGTACATCGAAGTATCAAAAGGCTTTGAGATGCGGCCTGTGCACAAGGTCTTTGACCTGTTACCGGGCACTGAAGAGATCACGATCGAGATCGAAAAGGTGCTGCCCTGGCGCGAGAAAGGTTGGGTTTCGGCCGATACCCACGTCCACTTTCTTTCGCCAATTTCCGCCTTACTAGAAGGATCGGCCGAAGGTGTAAACGTCGTTAATCTATTAGCCAGCCAATGGGGCGAGTTGATGACCGATGTGGGCGATTTCGATGGTAAGAATACGTGGGGCTCCCTTGATGCTGGCGGTGACGGCGAGTACCTGGTTCGGGTCGGAACCGAGAACCGCCAACATGTGCTGGGTCACATCTCTCTGCTGGGTTACCGCGGCCAGATCATTGCCCCCATGACAACTGGCGGACCGGACGAATCCGCCCTTGGGGATCCGATCGAAATCTTGCTGACAGAGTGGGCCAGGCAGTGCAAGAAACAAGGTGGATTAGTTATCGCGCCGCACTTTCCGAATCCCCGTGCGGAGCAAGCCGCCACCATTGTGAGTCAAGACATTGATGCAATCGAAATGACATCTTGGGAACATTTATACGCTGGCATTGATCCCTACTCTCTCTCGGACTGGTACCGTTACCTGAACTGTGGCTATCAAGTAGCAGTGGTGGGTGGCACTGACAAAATGTCGGCTAACACCGCTGTGGGCACGGTGCGCACCTATGCCCGAATCAGGCCAAACGAGCTTTTTACTTATGAAGGATGGATGGCGGCTGTCAGGCAGGCTGAAACCTTTGTGACCTATGGCCCGCTGCTCGAATTTTCGGTGGACGGGCAACCGATGGGACGCCAGATACAGATGTCCGCCGGTGGCGGCACAGTTGATGTGCACTGGCAGGTCGCCAGCGCCACAATCCCTATGAGTCGCGTTGAGTTGGTGATGAACGGCGAGATTCGTGAAAGCGTAATGGTGTCGCCACAGAACGGGAGCGGTCACTGGCCGATCAAAATTGACAGTAGTACCTGGCTGGCTCTGCTGGTGCGTGGTCATTATGCCGACAAACCAGAGATCATTACCGCCCACTCGTCAGCTGTCATGATTCGGGTCGAAGGCTCACCCATGCTCGCGGCCGCTGACGCGGTCACCATCCTGGAGCAGATCGAGGGCGCCCTAGCATACATAGACACGGTCGGAACTCGAGCTGAGGATATTGTTTACAAACGCATGCGCCTCGTCTTGCAGGCATCTCATCGTTCCCTTCACAATCGAATGCACCAATTAGGCCATTACCACGACCATACACCGGTGACAGATCATTTGTAACATTATCGGGAGAGAAGGAGACAGTAATAACGCTCTTGATGAGCGAGAAGGAGCGGATACGTAGGCAGGGAAATCAATATCTGCCGAAGTAGTTTCCATCTTTCAACACAGCATTGACAGGTCTAGATATTTCAATTTAGTAAGGAGAGTATCAAAATGAAAATCATGGAAAAGAAGAGTACCTTTGGGTTGATTGTAGCTACGAGGGGATTCTTCAATCCCCAGTTAGCGGCCGAAGGTCGCAAACAACTTCTGGCCAAACTAGATGAACTTGGCTACAACTATGTCATACCACCGGAGGATGCAACGCCCAACGGCGCCATCGAGAGCCTGGCAGATGCCAAGCTCTGCGCTGCGCTTTTTAAGCAGAAGGCAGATGAGATCGACGGTATCGTTGTCGTCCTACCCAATTTTGGTGACGAACTGGGGGTTGTGCAGACCATTGACCTGGCCAAGTTGGACGTGCCAGTTCTTGTTCAATCTTGCGATGATGATCTGGATAAACTCGGCATCACCAGTAGACGGGACTCATTCTGTGGCAAGTTGTCGGTGTGCAATAACCTGTACCAATATAACATCCCCTTTACAAATACTTCTCTCCACACTTACCCCATCGAAAGCGAAAACTTCGCCAAAGATTTAGAGTTCTTTGCACGGGTGTGCCGGGTGGTAAAAGGCATCCGGAGTGCGCGGATTGGGGCTATTGGGGCTCGACCTGCGGCATTTCAAACTGTTCGCTTTAGCGAAAAGATACTCCAAGGTACTGGGATTACAGTCATTCCTGTTGACCTTTCCGTGATTATCTCGAACGCTACAGCTCTTGTTGACGAAAACAAAGCTGTACAAAATAAACTGGCCCAGATCCACGATTACGGGAAGATTCCCAATAATATCCCTACGGCTAACGTCCTTAAGCAAGCCAAATTATCAGTCGTGATTGATCGATGGATGGAGGAAAACGGGTGTGTTGCCAGCGCCATCGAGTGCTGGGATTCGATTCAGAATAATTATGGCTGCGCCACCTGTCTGTCCATGAGCATGATGGGAGAGCGATTCATGCCCAGTGCTTGTGAGGTAGATGTAGCCGGGGCAGTCTCGATGTATGCCTTGTTGCTGGCTTCCGGTAATCCACCGGGCTTTCAGGATTGGAACAATAATTATGGGGAAGATCGTGACAAATGTATTAACACCCACTGCAGCAATTACCCGGTAAGTTTCATGGGGAGAGAGGTTGAAATTTCTAACCTCGACGTGCTAGGGGCCAGCTTAGGGTCAGACAGGTGCTTTGGCGCCATCAAAGGTCAAGTCGCTGCCGGACCGATGACCTATTTCCGCATGTCCACCTTTGATACCGAGGGTGCCATCAAGGCCTACATTGGTGAGGGTCACTTTACTGACGAGCCTGTGGGAATTGACGGTGGAGCAGCGGTTTGCCAGGTGGAGAATCTTCAAGGTTTGTTAAATTACATGTGCAAGAACGGTTTTGAACACCATGTCGCCTTGACACGAGGCCATACTGCCGATGTGCTTTCTGAAGCAATCACGACCTACCTGGGTTGGGATCTTTACCAGCACGGACAGTAATATCAGTTGCCCCGGCATCTCTTATAAGCAACTCGTGGATTCAGCGATCCGTGAGTTGCTCATTCCCCTTGCGACTGTAAAATCCAGCGCATAATCGAATTTTCATTACATTGTGGAGAACTCATGACTAAAGCAATTCAAGATTCCGACATCACCTATGCGATAGCAACCTCAGCCAATTTTGCCGAGGATGGGATCTGTTTTGCAGCACGAAGTACGGGACTGTACCGGTCTGATGATGGCGGCATAACCTGGCACTTTGCCTACCAGTCGATGAACCTTACGGCTCCATTGCTGACAATGGCGGTAACTCTTTCCCCCGATTTCCCCTCCGATGGAAATGTTTTTGCCGGTGTGCCCGGTGGTATCTTGCGCTCGTTCGATGGGGGTGAGAAATGGGGAGTGGTTCAATTACCATCGCCGCCCCCAGTTGTCTCAGCGCTCGTTATTTCGCCGGATTACGTCCGCGATGGCAACCTGTTGGCAGGCACCGTTGAGGATGGCGTGTTTAGCACATCCAACCGCGGTGGAGAGTGGATCGCTTGGAACTTTGGTCTCCTGGACCTGAATACCATCTGCATGGGAATATCTACGGACTTTTCTCGCGACGAAACATTGTTTGTCGGTGTCGACTCGGGCGTCTTTCGTAGCACCAACGGGGGTCGCGCCTGGCGAGAGGTGGACTTTCCCATTGATCTGGCCCCAGTGCTCAGCCTGGCACTGTCGCCGGCTTATTCCGAGGATGGCATTCTGTTCGCCGGCACGGATTCTCAAGGCCTCTATCGTTCAGAGGATAAGGGGCGCAACTGGACACGTCTGGGCGATGATGTTATCCGCAATAGCGTGAACGCCATCCTTCTCGCGCCGGAATTCCCAGAGAGGGCTGACGTCCTGGTAATACAAGACGATGAGTTGCTTCTGTCACAGGATGGCGGCCGGACCTGGGCTGAATGGAAATCAGGTATGGAGTTGAATGAGAGTCTGGTCTGTTTGGCGGCTCCTCAGGGACTCGATGCGGATGCCCCCCTACTGGTTGGTCTCGTGGATGGAGGCGTGCTTCGTATCTGAAGCCTTCTGAAACCTCAAGAAACGGCCTTGTTGAGTTGTTACGTGTTTTCTCCCAAGAGTTAAGCGAGTGAGGTTACAGAAACCTCCTCTAAACCCCAAGTCGATTTCTTATTAATATCTCACTGCTGCCCTGAACGGTACTGGGTATATGGCCAGGGATTGGCAGAATTCGCTCGTGGATTGTATCGATGATCCACTCCTTCTGCGGGAAGAAGACGGCCTCCATCTCGGCCGGTGGTGTGATCCAGTTGCGGGCGCCAACGACGGCTACCGGTCCATCCAGGTAGTCAAAGGCCAACTGGCTGATGTTGGAGGCCATCGTGTGCAGAAATGAACCCCGTTCACAGGCGTCAGAGACGAGCAGGATCTTACCCGTCTTCTGGACCGAGGCGATGATCTTATCGTAATTAAGGGGATTGATGAATCGAGCGTCGATGACTTCGGTTGACACATCATGCTTTTCCTCTAGCCAGGCGGCCGCCTCGAGGGCTCTATATAAGGTGGCTCCGATGGTCACAATCGTGATGTCTCGGCCCTGGCGACGGATGGCGGGTTCACCCATCTCAACTTCGTAATAGTCGACCGGAACACCGCCTTCAACCAGAGTCTCCGGCTCCTTGTACAAACGCTGGCTCTCAAAAAAGACGACGGGATCCGTCCCTCTCAATGCCAGATTGAGCATCCCCTTGGCATCGTAAGGGGTGGCAGGGAACATCGCTTTTAATCCAGGGATGTGAGCCACCAGCGAAGTCCAGTCTTGCGAGTGTTGGGCGCCATACTTGGCGCCGACGGATACCCGTAACACAAGGGGCATTTGCAGGACGTTGGCCGACATGGCCTGCCACTTTGCCATCTGGTTGAAGATCTCATCGCCGGCCCGGCCCATGAAGTCACAATACATGAGCTCGGCCACAACGCGGCCGCCGGACATTGCATAGCCAACGGCCGAGCCGACGATAGCCCCTTCTGAAATCGGCGAATTAAAAAGGCGGTGATAAGGCAAGCACTCCGTAAGACCACGGTAGACGCCAAAGGCGCCGCCCCAATCGCGATTTTCCTCGCCATAGGCGATCATAGTCGGGTCTTCATAGAATCGATGCAACATCGCCTCAAATAATGCTTCTGCATACGAAAGACAACGAAGCTTTGGCAGCGGCTTTCCGTTTTCCAGGCCGAAGCGGTGTTTCTTGGAGGTGATCTTCAGCCGGCTTTCTTCTTTGCCTAATAATGTCTCCGGAACCCCGTCGGCCAGACGATCTTCGAATTGATTGGAGAACATCATCTCGCTGATAGCATCGGCGGCAAAATTGATCCGCGGAGATATTTCTAACGAAGAAGCAATCTGTAGCACATTGGCTATTCGCTGGACCGCACCCTGTTGGA
>PVMS01154917.1_pt1 | contig 16398 bp, 17 predicted proteins | sample 1853461 | NCBI WGS metagenome assembly PVMS01 (sample SAMN08582032, study PRJNA380276) | Marine sediment metagenome, whole genome shotgun sequencing project. | isolation source: ocean sediment barecode stripped | collected 2017 | reverse complement strand
CCGAAGGCCGAGCGTAGCGAGTCAATTGCAGCGGTATTCTATGGTGGTGATCGCAACACTGGATCGCCTCCTTCTTGGCGCAAACCAACTGTTAACGACGACTCTTTGTAGTACATACACATTGGAAAATCCGCGCTGAACAGTTGGTTTGCGCCAAGAAGGAGGCGATCCAGTGTTGCGATCACCACCATAGAATACCGCTGCAATTGACTCGCTACGCTCGGCCTTCGGGCGCACTTCGTGCGTCTATAGACGCTACGCGACTCGGTTGAACCACTGACACGCGCATTCTTAGTCCAGCGCGACGACGCCCTTAGCCATATTTTTCAGTAAGTTACCGGGGCGCCGTCTGCATTTGATCCTTTATGTTCAAGTCCGAGTTGCGGAATTGTGATTTCCGGTGTTGTGTTATACCGAACTAGTGTTATACTACACCATAACACCTACCAACTTATCAAGCCGCTCATAGGGGAGCATCAACATGAATCATTTGCGACTGGGGTTCGCCCTGACAATCCTCGCCGCTTGTGCCGGAAACGCACAATCGACGCCATTACATGCACCTCAGGCCGAAGTTGTAGGCCACTTGGCTACTGCTTTTGCCACACATGATCCCGCGCGGGTCACCCATGCCTATCGTGCAATGGGCGATTACGGTCTTCCGGCGGCGGATATCGTGGAATTGACGATTAATGCGATGGGTTACGAGCTTCTCGAAAATGGCGAGATCGACGCGGCCATCAAGGTCTTTGACATGAATGCCGAAACATTCCCATTATCTGCCAATGCATGGGATTCCCTCGCTGAGGCCGTCATGACCAAGGGCGACCACGAGTCGGCCATCCACTATTATCGGGTTTCGCTCAAACTCGACCCGGAAAGTAACAATGCTGCGAAAATGATTGAGCGGATGACGGCCGAGAAGCAATTTAGCCACGCGAGCGGCAATAGGAGCTGAGACGTAGCCGCCGGCCTGCATTAAGACCGGTGCTAATCGAGAATTGTCCGCGCGTTGCGGTGTCGTCAGGGATCCGTTGTAGGTGTAATACTCGTCGCGTCCTGTTATGAGTTTGTTGTAGTCGACCGGCCCGGTGTAAGGCCCCATTCCTGCTGGCCTGAACCCGTTGAGTTGGTTAAGCATCGAATTTTCTTCACCTTCGTCAAACATGATCCCAAGAACGGTCAATTGGCCGTCCGGGTTCGAGTGCACGATATGGGTCTCCAGCGGATATGATTTGCCGATGATTCGATGTTCACTGGGGCTGTGAAATATGACCAGTGTTTATCTTCGTTTGCATGACTGGAGATTGTGACAGCCGAGAAGAAAATGGTAATAAGTGCAGCTATCCCGGCGACATGAGAATTCTTACACTGACTTTCCATGCGGTCATGCTACCCGAAGTGCGTGATCGTATCATCCGAATAGTGAGTGAATGGAACGTATCTTGATGTCTGACGAAGGATCGTCAGGCAGACCGCACGGGTGTCACGTCCGGATACAACTCATCCAAGGGGACAGAGCGTCCGTTGGCCTGCACCACGCGACAATGAAACCGTTTCAATTGTCGTGGCTCTGCGACGCCACACGAGTGGGCGATGATGCCGATTTCCTTGCGCATGTTTTCCGAGTAATGACGAACCCGTTCGGCTTTGTCTTCGACATTGAGTCCGCGTTGCAATTTTTCGTCATGGGTCGTAATTCCAGTCGGACAAGTGTTCTTGTTGCATTGAAGAGCCTGAATGCAGCCCAGCGAAAACATAAATCCACGGGCTGTATTGATGAAATCAGCGCCGATGCACAGTGCCAGGGCCGCTTCAGCCGGTGTGACTAATTTTCCGCTTGCTATCACGTGGATCCGGCTGTCCAGCCCATAACGATTAATCATGTCGACAACGAGCGGCAGGCTTTCCCGTATCGGCAATCCGACGCAATCCATCAGGCTCATCGGCGCAGCACCGGTACCACCGTCACCACTGTCAATGGTAATAAAGTCCGGGGCACTTTCAACGCCGCGTTCGAGTATGAGTGCAAACAAATCATCGAGCCATCCATAGGCCCCGATAACTGCTTTGAATCCAACCGGCAAGCCGGTCACCTCCCGAATATGATTGATCATATCGAGCAAGTCTTCCGCCGAGTCAATGTCCGGATGTCGGTTAGGACTGATCGAATCCTCGCCGACAGGAATGCCACGAATTTTCGCTATGTCTGCAGTTACTTTCGCGCCGGGCAGGATACCGCCTTTGCCTGGTTTTGCGCCTTGACTGAGTTTGATCTCAATCATCTTTACCTGGTCGTGTGCTGCGACTTCCCGCAGTTTATCGTCATCCAGATTGCCATCCTTGTCTCGCACACCATATTTAGCTGTGCCAATCTGGAAAACGATGTCGGCGCCACCCTCGAGGTGATAGGGAGACAAACCGCCTTCGCCGGTGTTCATCCAGTTGCCGGCCATGGCCGATCCCTTGGACAAAGCGAGGACAGCGGGCTTTGATATTGCGCCGTAGCTCATTGCTGAAACGTTGATGATTGAATCGGTGGTATAGGGTTGTTGTGCGTAAGGCCCGATCGTCAATGCCGACGTTGGTGAACTATCAACTTCGAGGACCGGGTACGGACAATTGACAAAAATCATGGTTCCGGCAGGTCGCAGGTCGCGGGTGGAGCCGAAGGCGACGGTGTTGTCGAGATCCTTTGCGGCGCGATATACCCAGCTGCGCTGGGCGCGGTTGAATGGCATTTCTTCGCGATCCTGCGCGAAAAAATATTGTCGAAAATACTCGCCCATATTCTCGAAAAAGTACCGGAAGCGTCCGACAACCGGGAAGTTGCGGCGAATAGCGCTTTTCGTCTGGGTGACGTCGATGACATACATGACGGCAACGGCAAGCAAGCCGATGCCCAGCAAAAAGACAAGTATCGCGGACAACATCTGCACGATGTCGAGTGCGCCAAGGAACGACTCTTTCATTATTTGAATCCCCAATCAGGCACGGCACTATTGCCGCTGTGTATTTCTTTTTATTGTTTCTTGAAGTAGCCGGCTACGACGTGATCCAGGCTGGCTTTGCCAGCGCCCCAGAAAAAGAGGGCAAACAACATGATGAAATAAGTGGCCGCCCATTCCATGCCGTTGTTGGAAACTACAAAGTTGCCGGTTTCCGTCAGCCAGTCATAATTGCCGTGCTCTTTGAGTATGTCCTTGGCTTTGCTAAGTCGATCTATTGCGCCGCCAACGTTTTCATTGGCAAACGGGCTCATTGGGTCGGCAATAGCTTGCCAGCCGTTGTGCCAATGTACTTGTGTTGCGGCAACAACCATTGTCACCATCAGAGGAATGGAAAACCAACGGACGCCCAGGCCGACCACGAGCGCAATCGATCCCAGTATCTCTGTTCCAAACGCCAGCCAGGCCAATACAAACGGGAACGGTAATCCGAGGCCCCAGTCCGAGTTACCGAACCATTCAATGACATTTTCCATTCCGCCCAGTTTGTTCGTGCCGGCGGTCCAGAATACGGGTGCGAGATAAAGCCGCAGCGCGAGCGGGCCCAGAAAATCTACTTTACGCGTCGCGTCGAGCATTTCTTGAAGTTTTGTCAGGAACTGCATTCCTATTTCTCCGTGTCAGGTATCAATGTGCCCAAAATAATTTCAGACTGCTTCATTTGCTGCATGGCATCAGCGCCATGCGTTACTAAAGTGTCGGGATCCGGATAATTGGTTTCTTTCGCAAGCGCCAACAGCAGCTCTCGGCCGCTTTTCTTATCTTCGTTTTCCTCTATGAGCCGCAGCAGGCGCGCGGTTACCGGATTGAGCTCCATAAATCCAAGCTCGTCATCGGCCTTCCTGAATACGGACAGGTAAGTTGGCTGCTCGCCGGGCTCCTCGGGCAAGTAGGTTGCTGATATGTTTTGAACCGGAAACTGGTATTCGAGGACGTATGCCAGTTCCGATTTGACCGGAACTCCTTCCAGGAGATCTCCGCTGGCGTCGATCCGCTCCCAGTCGTTCTGTGTCTCCGACACAGATAATTCAAGTTCCACCCACTCGTAGTGCGCGAGTTCCAGCAGGAACGGGAAGTCATCTGCTGATCCGGGATAACCGTTTTGCAGAAACTTGAGAAACTCCTGGGGGACTTCCAGGAAGTAGGGTGTTTCGGCCTGGTGATGAATCATGAACTGACGAACCAGGTTGCGCCAGGCGTCGTTGCTGTGAATCTTTTTGAGTACCGGAAACGTGCTGCTCAAAAGGCTGAATAAATTGTTAAAAAACAGCTCGCGATAGACGCCCATGCGTCGGTCTTCGATTTCTTCCGGCGCCGGGTTGTGTTCCGGGTCACGAATATGTGCCGCGAAGGCATATTGTTTCTGCCGAAAATCGGTGGGCTCAACCACGGGCTGACTCCGCGATGTGCTCAAACTCGCTGCCGCGCACGTTTTGCAGGCCCTTTATACGGTGAATCTCTTCCATCAGTTCCGCGACCGGCGGAAAGTTGAAATCACGTTCCAGTAATGTTGGAACCGGGCCGAAGTGCGCGTAGGCATCACCCAACAATCCCCAGACCTGGTCGCAAATAGCGTCGCCGTGTGTGTCGATGCGCAAGTCTTCGGCTTCCACATAGTGCCCGGCAACATGAAAATACTTGATCCGATCGGCTGGCATGGCATGCATGTACTCATGTGGATCGTAGCAATGATTGATGCTGTTGACGACGATGTTGTTGATGTCGAGCAGCAGGTCGCAATCGGATTCTTCCAGTACTGCGTTGAGGAATTCGATTTCACTTATCGACGTGTCTGATGGCGCGTAGTACGACACGTTTTCGAGCGCGATGCGCTGTTCCAGGATGTCCTGAACTCGCCTCACGCGTTCGGCTACGTAGTGAACGGCCTCTTCGGTAAAAGGGATTGGCATGAGGTCGTACAGTTGCCCGTTGTCACCACAATAGCTGAGGTGTTCCGAATAGAAACCAATGCTGTGCTCTTTCATGAAAGCCTTGATGTCGAACACCAGCTTTTCGTTGAGCGGAGAAGGTGCGCCAATACTGAGTGAAAGGCCGTGCAGGATGAAAGGGTAGCGTTCGGTAAAGTGGCGAACCTTTTGCCAAGCTTGCCGCCAACACCGATCCAGTTTTCAGGTGCGACTTCCATGAAGTCCACGTCGACGGGCTCTTCGGCCATCAATTTGTCGATCAGCCCGCGGCGGAGGCCTAAACCTGCACCGGAAACGGGGTATCTGCTTTCTTTTTCTGCCATAAACCTGCTTCTCGTTATGCGGTTCACCTACGCGTGAAGTCGCCGCACTATTAGACCAATGAAGCGGTGAGTTTATTACATAGCACCCGTAGGAGCGGCATCGTGCCGCGAATCGAACAATCGCGGCTGGAAGCCGCTCCTACGGGTGGTTTCTGCTTAAACGGTGCAATCGTTCGAGATACTTTTGTTCGTCGGGAGGCTGATTCGCACTTTGTGCTTCCCAGAGGCTTTCCGCCAGGCAGTCGATCATCTGATGTTCCGCCGTGTGACTATCGCCTGTTTTTTGGCTGAGATGCTGATGAATAGCCGTTATTCCGGCCGGCCGGTTAGTGGCAACCTGCTCGCGAATGGCCAGGTGCAGGCCCATGTGCAGAAACGGGTTGGTCTGACCGTCCTCGGGTTGAAAATCGGTATCCAGCGCGGCCTGATCGAGCATTGGCTGGTATTCCGGATGTTCCCGCACGACGGCGGCAATCTGTGCCTCAAGCGGGCTGAGAACCTCAGCATTTCCGGATTTTTGCCACGCGTCCACATACATCTGGCGCAGCTCCTGCCTGTTTTGCCCGAATATCATCAGCCGTCGCCTACTGTTTTTTGCTTGAATTCGCAGAGACCCCGGATCACGCAATCGGGGCATTCGGGTTTCCTGGCCTTGCAGACGTAGCGCCCATGCAGGATTAGCCAGTGATGTGCGTCCTGGCGAAATTCTTCGGGCGTGAATCGCGTCAGTCGCTTCTCAACCTCAAGCGGTGTTTTCCCCTTCGCGAGGCCGGTTCGATTGGATACCCGGAATATATGCGTATCAACAGCAATAGTCGGTTCGCCAAAAGCGGTATTCAATACGACGTTGGCCGTCTTGCGCCCGACGCCGGGTAGTGCTTCAAGTGCCTCTCTCGTTCGCGGAACTTCGCCGCCGTGTTCATCCAGCAGGATTCGGCAGGTCTTGATAATGTTTTCAGCCTTGCCGTTATACAGTCCGATCGTTTTGATATAGGTCTTTAGCTTGCTGACGCCAAGATCCAGGATAGCTGCGGGCGTGCATGCAACAGGGTAGAGACGGTCGGTGGCCTTGTTAACGCCGATATCGGTCGCTTGTGCAGACAGGATGACGGAGACCAGCAATTCAAATGGCGATTGATAATTGAGTTCGGTTTTCGGGTGCGGGTTGGCTGCACGCAGGCGCTGGTAAATCTCGGTTCTGATTTGTTTGTTCACGATCCGGCAGTTTATCGGTTTGCGCGGGCCAGCTTGTTTGTGGCGGACTGTTGCCGTCTCCGGTCGAGCGCATTTTTGGCGGCAACCGCGAGCGCCAGGCTCATGAATGCGCCCGGCGGCAAAATAGCCAGGAGAAAACCACTATCGGCCAAAGCCAGTCCGGCAGTGGGCTCACCGCCAAACAGCATATCCAGGCGTGAGAACAAGGTGCCGTAGCCGATCAGTTCACGAAACACACCCAATGCGCAAAGCAGTAAAGCAAAGCCGGCGCCCATGGTCAGCCCGTCGACGATGCTGGCGCGCACCGTATTTTTTGACGCGAATACTTCGGCTCGGGCTACGATCGCGCAATTGGTTACGATGAGTGGAATAAATATTCCGAGCGAACGGCCAAGATCAGGAAACCATGCGTACATGAGGAGTTCTATGCAGGTGACGAGGCTCGAAATGATCAGTACATACATCGGAATGCGGATTTCGCTTCGGATGAAATGGCGCGTTGCGGATACGAGCATGTTCGACAAGGTAAGCACTACCAATGTCGCGAGGCCGAGTCCCAGGCCGTTGACAAAGCTCGTTGTGACGGCGAGCAGCGGGCATAGCCCAAGTAGTTGAACGAGGCCCGGATTATCCTCCCAGAGACCGGCTCGGAGTCGGCTGCCCGATAGACCGCCAAGTTCTGATTGATTACTCACGATTGGTCATCCTGGTCGCTGGCCCTGGCCGAAAAAATGCTGTTGCTGTTCGACTCGAAGTATAACAAGGTCTCTTTTATCGCCTTGATTATCGCGCGTGGCGTAATCGATGCCCCGGTAAGCTGGTCAAGCTCACCGCCGTCGCGCTTGATCAGCCAGCTTGCCCTGTCAGGTGCTGACAATGATGTTTCGTCGAATTGCAGAAGCCAGTCCGATTTTTCAGATTCGATCTTGTCCCCGAGCCCGGGTGTCTCTTTGTGCTGCAAGACGCGCACGCTTGTGATAGTGCCGTCAATCCTGACGCCGATCAGCAGCTTGATGGGCCCGGCGAAACCATCTCGCGCTGACACAATAAATAATGCGGCCGCCGGGGCGCCGTCAGCATAAATCCGATAAATCTGTGCGGCCTCGTTTCCCGGGAGTCCGTGGGGGGCAGGCAGATCGAGTAGCGATTTCGTGAGTTCGTGCTCATAGGTAATCCCGCCGAGCACCGGTTTCAGGCTTCGCTCGAGATACGCCAGGTCATTCGCCTTGATCAAGGGTTCTGTATATCGGTGGGTGTTTGCCACCAATGCAGTGCACACGGCTGCGAGCACGCCAAGAATAATTCCGCCGCGCCACAAGGATGGTGTGTTTGCCACTGCGCCGTTTCCTGTTGACTCAGTCATTCTGTCTTCCCGGACGCGCATGCCCGACGATGTGCGGTCGGGTAATGTAATCGATCGCAGGCACCGCCATGTTCATCAGCAATACCGCGAATGCGATGCCGTCTGCGTAGCTGCCCCAGCGCCGGATCGCATAAATCAGAAAGCCTATGCCAAAACCATAAGCCAGGCGGCCTTTCGGGCTGGTTGCTGCCGACACGGGGTCGGTCGCAATGAAAAACGCGCACAGGATCGTGCCGCCACTAAACAGGTAGAAGCCCGGGCTTGGATGGACGCCAGGTTGCAACACATAGAGTATGGACGCCGGAACCAGCAGGCCGGCAAAAACACCGAGCGGAATGTGCCATCGAATGACGCCGCGAAGCAGTAACCAGCCGCCACCGATCGCGGTCATGTTGCCAATCCACTCCCAGCCGCGGCCGCCGAAATCACCCATCATCGGGTTGATCTGCAATTCCTGGAAGGTTTGCAGATTCGCGAGTCCCGCTTTGACCGTGTCCAGTGGCGTTGCCCGGCTGATCGCATCAAAACTCAGGTAGTCCGGAAATGTGCCGGTGAGGGTGTAACGGGCGGTTTCGAAAATCGTCATGTAGTGGTAGTCGAGGTCGCCCATCCGCGGTGCGGTCCAGAGATTCATATGCAATGGAAAGGCGACCAGCACCACCACGTAACCGGCCATGGCCGGATTGAAAATGTTGAATCCAAGTCCGCCATACAGGTGCTTGGCGACGACTACGGCAAATAATGCTGCGGTTGCGGTAACCCACCACGGAGTCAATGCGGGCAGGGCGAATGCCAGCAAGGCAGCGGTTACCAATGCACTGAAATCGTACAAAGCGACTTTGGCGGGCTTTTTCCTCAAACGCAACATCCACACCTCACCCGCAAGGCAGAAAATTGCCGCAATAATCAGGTTCAGAATGAAGCCGACGCCAAAGAACCACACATACGCCAACGCGGCGGGCACCAGCGCCAACAGCACATGCTGCATGACACTCGCCACGTTCGTGGTCGGTGTTGTGTAGGGCGCGTCGCGACGCTTAAATTCCAATGTCTTTATCCTTCACGATCGTCTTCGTCATCTTTTTTGCTACGGCTAAGGATATCCTGGATTACCTGCTCTCCCTTGTTCCGAGCCGTCTCCTTTTGCTCGGCCAGTTCCTGCTCTCGCAGCTGGTGCTCAAGTTCGATTCGGTCGTTGCGGGATTCGAATCGCTGCCTTGCCCGTTCTGCTCGTGCTTTCTCGTCTGCCAATTCGAGCATGCGTGCCTTCGCCCGCCGAAAATCCGATGTCAACGGAATGTGGCTGGGACAAACGAGATCGCAGCAACCGCATTCGATGCAGTCTGTCAGTCCATGCGTACGCAACTGCTTTTCGTTGTCCGAACAGGCGTACCAGTACAACTGCTGCGGCTGCAATTGAATCGGACACACAGCAGCGCACTCACCGCAGCGAATGCATGGCTTCTCGTCATCCAGCGGGACCTGTTTGGACAAAACGAGGATGCAATTGGTTGCTTTCACCAACGGTACTGCATCGGTAGTCACCGACTTACCGGTCATTGGCCCGCCAATAACCAACTGCTTGGCATGATCCGTATAACCACCGGCAAATGCCACTACGTCTTCAATCGTGGTGCCGATGCGCGCCGAAACGTTCATCGGTGATGTTACGCCGGCACCGGTAACGGTGGTTATGCGTGAGATCAGGGGCTCACCGTTGTTGATCCAGCGGTGAATCGCGACTGCGGTGCCAACGTTTTGTACTACGCAGCCAATGTCAGTCGGAAGTCCGCTGCTCGGCACTTCCTTGTTTGTGACCAGTTGCACGAGCTGGTCTTCGCCACCAGACGGAAATATTGTGGGCACTTGTTTAAGAACGAGTCGGTCATCGTTTATCCTGCTGAGTGCTTTACCGATTTTCCTGAGTGCTTCGGGTTTGTCGCTTTCAACAACGACGTAACAAATTGATACCTGCAACGCATGCATCAGTATCAACGCGCCTTGTAATACTTCATCAGCGTGTTCGCGCATCAACATATCGTCGCAACTGATATACGGTTCGCATTCAACACCATTCAAAATCAGATATTCGAGTGGTGCTGTGATGGCCTGCATGAGTTTCTGTGCTGTCGGGAATGCGGCACCCCCAAGCCCGACAATGCCGCCACGCAGGATTTCCATTAGTAACTCGTCGGGTGACAACGACACGTATGGATCCGGTGATACTCCGCCTTCAAACGCCTCGTCTTTGCCGTCGCATTCAATAACGATGCAGGGCGCCTTTTCGCCGAATCGCCGCGAGACCGGCCAGGGTTCGATAGCGACTATCTGCCCGGATGATGGCGCATGAACAGGGGCGCTGAGGGAGCCATCCGCCTCGGCTATCATCTGTCCCTTCAGAACCCGTTCTCCGATATCGACGACCGGTTGTGCCTGGTCGCCGACGTGTTGTGTTAACGGCATTATCAGCTGGCCGGGCACCGGCATGTGCTGAACTTCTATTGAAGTCGATTGCTCTTTCTCGCCGGGCAGCCGCAATCCGCCATGCATTTTGCCGAGATCATAGGTCGGGGCACTCACGCGGCCGGTACCATGCTGATGCAGTCGACCGGGCAGGGGGGCAGGCACAGTTCGCAGCCGGTGCATTCGCTGGCAATAATGGTGTGCATGAACTGTTGCGCACCGACGATGGCGTCGACGGGGCAGGCATCTCTGCAGTGAGTACATCCGATGCACAATTCTTCGTCGATGATGGCAACGGACTGGAGCATTAGCGAAGGTTTGTTCTCTGCCAGTTGCATGGTATCCAGTCCCAGCAGATCAGCCAGCTTGTCCACGGTTTCCTGCCCACCAGGCGGGCAGAGGTTGATGGCTTCCTTCCTATCAATGATGGCGCTCGCGTATGGCCTGCAGCCGGGATATCCGCATTGTGCACATTGAGTCTGCGGCAACAGTTCGTTGACTTTTTCTACCAGGCTTTCGTTTTCTGCCGGTATGCGCTTGTTTGCGACACTCAGTAACAGCCCCGCCACCAGCGCGATGCCTGTGATCACGAAGATGGCGCTTAGAATTGGTGTCGACACGGTTCGGCTACGAGTCTTTATGGCCGTGCCATTCCGGAAAAACCCATAAACGCAAGAGACATGATGCCCGCCGTCATCAGGGCGATTGCCGTACCGCGAAAAGGCAGCGGAATATCGGACGCTTCAAGCCGCTCCCGAATTGCGCCAAATAAAACCAGCACCAGTGCGAAGCCCAGCGAAGCACCGAAGCCAAAGAATACCGATTCTACGAATCCTTTGGCCTGTTGCACGTTGAGCAGCGCCACGCCCAGTACGGCGCAGTTCGTTGCTATGAGCGGAATAAAAATACCCAATACCTGGTCCAGCAGCGGACTTAGCCGGCGCACCATGATTTCTGTGAATTGAACGCTGGCCGCAATCACCAGGATAAAACTGATAGTCCGTAGGTATTCCAGGTCGAGTGGTACCAGCAAATATTCGTGCAGCAGGTAACTTGTTGCCGATGACAGCGTCAGAACGAAGGCAGTCGCCATGGACATGCCGGTGGCAGCCTCGAGGTTCCTGGAAACGCCCATAAACGGGCACAGACCAAGAAAGCGGGCCAGCACGAAGTTGTTTACCAGCACCGTGCCGATCAGTATCAGTATCAGGTTAGTCATTGCGGGATCCCGGGCACAGGTGGGTATTGTAGTGATTCATGGGGGCTGCGTCATTGCTGGTAAATCGCGGCTGGGTCGCTCTCGCACATCCATGTGCTCCGCGACATAAGCACATCCTGTGCAAAAAGCCGCTTATTGTATGCTCCCGGGCTTCTTGTGGGAGCGGCTTCCAGCCGCGATCGAATACCTATCCTAGCCCTGCTTCGACTCTTCGACCATCTTGTCGACGTCGGACTGCTCCACCCGCGTGATCAGTGGTTTGAATTTGGCAACGGCTTGCCCGAGGATGGGGGTCTGTGCCGAGGTCCAGTCCCATTCATCTTCGATAAAAAGCTGTCGGGCATCGCTCGCCAGGTCCGGTACTACCGGGGTCAGGTAGACCATCAACGTACGGAACATGTTCAGGCCCTGCGTGCAGACGTCCTGCACTGCGTCCATTCGATCCTCGTCCTTGATCATTACCCAGGGTTTCTTGTGCTCAATGTACCGATTGGCCTCGTCCGCGAGCGACATGATGGCTCGCATTGCTTTTGAGTATTCCCTGGACTCGTAGTGATCCGCAATAACTTCGGATTGTTCCGTGAATTTTTCGAATAGTGCCGGGTCGTTGAGTGTTGCTGACATCTGGCCGTCGAAGCGCTTGCTGATGAAGCCTGCACAACGGCTCGCGATGTTGACCAGCTTGCCTACGAGGTCCGAATTTACGCGGGCGATGAAGTCGTCAAGACTCAAATCGATGTCGTCCATACCCGGCCCAAGTTTCGCCGCATAGTAATAACGCAGGTGATTCGGGTTCAGGTGGTCCAGGTAGGTACGCGCATTGATAAAGGTACCGCGGGCTTTCGACATTTTCTTGCCATTGACGGTAAGAAAGCCGTGCGCGAATACGCTGGTTGGTACACGAAAACCGGATCCGGCCAGCACCGCAGGCCAGAACAGTGTGTGAAAATAAACGATGTCCTTGCCAATAAAATGATACACCTCGGTTTCGCTGTCGGGTTTCCAGTATTCGTCGAAATCGATGTCATCGTGGTTGTTGCAATAATTCAGGAAACTTGCGATGTAGCCAATCGGTGCATCCAGCCAGACATAAAAGTATTTATCGCTTGTACCTGGAATCAGGAAGCCGAAGTAGGGTGCATCCCTTGAAATATCCCAATCCCGTAACCCTGCGTCGAACCATTCTTCGAGCTTGCTGGTGATGTTCTGGTGCAGGTCGGCCTCTTGTATCCAGCTCTTGAGGCGTGCCTCAAAATCGCCGAGCTTGAAAAAATAGTGCTCGGATTCTCGCCATACCGGAGCGGCATTCGATAACACGGAAATCGGATCAATCAGATCATTGGGCGAATAGGTGGCCCCGCACGCTTCACAGGCATCACCGTACTGATCTTCCGCACCGCATCGAGGACAGGTGCCGCGAACGAAGCGATCGGGCAAAAACATATTTTCTGTTTCGTCGTAAGCCTGCTCGATCGTCTTTTTATGAATATGTCCGGCGTCATTCAGCGCATTGAAAATACGGCAAACCAGTTGCTCGTTTTCGTCGGAATGCGTTGTGTAAAAGTTGTCGAAAGCGACACCGAATGCTTTCAGGTCTTCGTGCTGTTCGGCGGCGATGCGCGTGACCAGCTCCTCAGGGCTGACTTTTTCCTGTCGCGCTTTGATCATGATCGGTGTGCCATGTGCGTCGGCCGCGCATATGTAGGTGCACTGGTGCCCCCGCATCTTTTGGAAACGCGCCCAGATGTCGGATTGCAGATACTCCACCAGGTGGCCCATATGTATGGAGCCATTGGCGTAGGGGAGTGCGCTTGAGACCAGGATTTTGCGTGGCATGCTTATTTCTTGACGGCAGTACTATACGGCTGGCGATTATGCCACCTTCTTCGGCGGCACTGCGAGTGAAGGACCTCAACTGTCGTTTTTCTTTGCCTCGAACTTGCTCTTGTTGTTGGCCTGCAGGTAGGCCTCTTTACCGGATACCATCGCCGATTCGACCAGATGCATCAGTGCGCTATCCATTGTCTGCATGCCGTGGGCACCGCCGGATTGCATGGCAGTTTCCAGTTGATCCAGTTTGCCTTGGCGGATGAGGTTTGCGACGGCTGGCGTGTTTACCAGGATTTCCAGTGCAGCGACTCGCCCGGGTTTGCCTTTGGTTGGCAGCAGCTGCTGTGACACCACACCGCGGAGCGAGGTTGAGAGCATGGTCTTGATGTGACTCTGCTTGTCCGCCGGGAACGCATTGACGATGCGGTCGACGGTCTGCGCAGAACCATTGGTATGCAATGTACCCATCACCAGTATGCCCATCTCCGCCGCTGTTACCGCGATGCTGATGGTCTCGAGGTCTCGCAGCTCGCCCACCAGGATGACATCGGGATCCTCGCGCATAGCGGAATGCAGCGCATCTGCAAAGCTTCCGGTGTGCAGCCCAACCTCACGCTGGCTGATCAGGCATCCTTTGCGCTGGTGCACGAATTCAATCGGATCCTCGATCGTCAGGATATGGCCTTTGAGGCGCTTGTTGATCTCATCGATCATTGCCGCAAGCGTCGTGGATTTTCCGGAGCCGGTCTTGCCGGTCACCAGTATCATCCCCTGGGTCTGTTTGCAGAGGTCGTAAATGGCCTCTGGCATTTTCAGTTGCTCGAGTGTCAGGGCCTTGGATGGAATGGCCCGAAAAACGGCGCCGACGCCGTTCAGGTGCCGCATCACGTTTACCCTGAAACGGGATATTTCGGGTATTTCATAGGCGAAATCGACTGTGTCGTTTTCTTCGAAATCCTTTTTCATGGTGCCGGTCATGATTTCGTAAAGCGCATCTCGTACGCCTTCCGTCGTTAGTTTTTGGTCTCTCAAAAGCGTCAGTTCGCCGTGGATGCGTACACGAGGCGGGTCGCCGGAGATGAAATGCAAGTCGGAGCTGCTTTTAGTCAAGGCGTCTTTCAGGTATTCGTCGATTTTATGCACGGTGCGTCTGTCTCTTTACTCTTGATCGGATTCAAGTGTCGGGAGGATGGATGTGTCGGTAACAAACCGTGTGAATTTCTTTTTGTCGACGGCAAAGCGGAAGGCATCGTCAGGATCGATCTCCTTTTTTTCGATGGCAACCAGCAGGGACTGATCCATCATTTGCATGCCGTAGTCACGGCCCGTCTGCAATTGCGCGGGAATCTGGTGAGTTTGTTCCGTCATGATGAGTTTGGCAATCGCACGCGTGTTGACCAGGATTTCCATTATGGCTTTTCGGCCGCGGCCGTCGGGTGTCTTGACCAGAGCTTGGGTGACTACGGCTTTCAGGCTTTGTGACAGGAAACTTTTTGTTTGTTCGCGCAACTCGCCGGGCAGGGCGTCGATAATTCTGTCAATTGTCTTGACTGCACCGGTTGTGTGCAGCGTTCCAAGGACGAGGTGACCGGTTTCCGCGGCAGTCATCGCCATGGATATGGTTTCTGCATCACGAAGTTCGCCGACCAGGATAACGTCCGGGTCTTCGCGCATCGCTGCCCGAACACCATCTGCAAACGTCCTTAGATGTGTCCCAAGCTCGCGTTGAATCACCTGGCTCTTCTTGCTGGGATGCACAAACTCGATTGGATCTTCCAGGCTGATAATATTAAGAGAGCGATTTTTGTTCAGGTGATCGACCATCGCTGCCAGCGTTGTCGATTTGCCGGTGCCGGTTGACCCGGTAACGAGAACCATGCCCTGATGGTAGTCACAGAAGTCACGAATGATATCCGGAACATCGAGGCTGTCGAGCGTGGGAACGTCGTTTGGAATATATCGGAACACGGCGCCGACGCCGGTGTCTTTGCGAAACAGGTTGACGCGGAATCGTCCGCCGTCCTCGGATACATACGAAAAATCGAGATCGCGTCCGCTGGAGAAGTAGTCCTGTTGTGTCTTGCTTAAGATTTCGTCCACGTAGCTTTCGAGCTCTGTGTCGGACAGCTCGCGGAACTTGATTGGCATCAGATCGCCATTCATTCGCAGCATGGGTGGTACACCGACGGCAAGATGCACGTCAGAGCAGCCCTGAGCGAGGCCCAACTTCAAAAAAGAATCAATGCGAGGCATGTCAGAAAGCCGATTTACCGTCCCAAATCAGTGATTTGGCTAATCCTAGGTGCAAACCGGCCTGGATACCAGTGCGCTACCGCACATTTCCTGGAGAAAAAGGGTTTGGGCCAGGTTGAACTGTTTTTTACAGCTGTACAGCAGACAAATCGTCGTACAGTTCGTCCATCGACTGCTGGCGTTTACTCTTGTCTACTGACATTGCTTTGGCAATAATCGCAGCATAGTCGTCCGGAATATCAGGGTTGACCTCCTGACACTGTTGCGCCTTACCCTGCACATGTTGGTACATCACAGACATGTGATCGCCGCGGCTGTATGGAGGTATGCCGGTGACCATTTCGTACATTATGACGCCAATGGAATATATATCGGCAGTTTCGTCCACCTTCTTGCCAAGAATCTGCTCTGGCGCCATGTACTTTGGTGAGCCAATGACGTAGCCGGTCTTTGTAAGCTGTGTATCGCCACTACTGGCAGCAGCCGCCACTCCAAAGTCCACAATCTTCAGCAAGCCGTCGGAATTCACCAGGATGTTTGCAGGCTTAAGGTCGCGGTGAATGACGCCAGCCAGGTGGGCAACTGACATACCGGTTGCCATGTCCTGCGAATATTTCAGGGCCTTGGAAAAATCCATCGGTTCTTTGTCGCCTGTTTCCCCGCTAAGCGTATGCGACGGGAAATACTCCATTGAGATTGCGTAAGCACCCTGCAGGTGCAGAAAATCGTAGATGCGAATAACGTTCTTGTGCGTAATCATTCGCGAATAGCGGAGTTCGTGCACGAATCGTTTCAT
>PVMS01134106.1_pt1 | contig 16404 bp, 19 predicted proteins | sample 1853461 | NCBI WGS metagenome assembly PVMS01 (sample SAMN08582032, study PRJNA380276) | Marine sediment metagenome, whole genome shotgun sequencing project. | isolation source: ocean sediment barecode stripped | collected 2017 | reverse complement strand
TTGAAATCATTGGTGGAGCCGAAGGGGATCGAACCCTCGACCTCATGAATGCCATTCATGCGCTCTCCCAGCTGAGCTACGGCCCCACGGATGCGTATTAATTTAAGCCCGCTTTAATTCAAAGTCAAATAAAATGATGTATAATTCCTAGTTCGAAATCTTCTGATAATATCTTGTCCCTTAAGGAGATGTATATGAGCGTAGTCAATGTAGGTCTAATAGGTGCCGGAACTGTAGGTTGCGGAGTAATAAAAGTACTTAATCAAAATAAAGATATAATTGAAAACAGAACCGGCATTACCATTAATTTAAAGAGGATTGCCGACAATGATCCCGACAGGAAAAGACAAGTGCGCCTCCCCAAAAAGAAATTAACGACAGACGCGTGGGAATTAATTAATGATGACTCGATTGACATTATTATTGAGCTTATTGGCGGTACAAAAATAGCCAAGGAATCTGTGCTTAAATCTATCAAAAATGGCAAACACGTAGTAACAGCTAATAAAGCGCTACTCGCCCATTATGGAAAAACTATTTTCTCAGAAGCCGCCAAGAAAGGAGTGGAAGTTGGATTTGAGGCCAGTGTAGGGGGCGGGATACCTATTATAAAATCCACTCAGGAAAGCTACGCGGCAAATAATATTCTGTCGATTCACGGGATAATGAATGGAACTTCAAACTATATACTCTCCACAATGACGGAGTACGGGTATGAATTTAATGATGTATTAAGAGAAGCGCAGGAAAAAGGGTATGCCGAAGCCGATCCCTCCTTTGATATTGACGGCATCGACGCTGCACATAAACTCTCGATTCTGATAATGCTATCATTCGGAACTTTCTTGGATTTCGACAAGATTCACGTAGAAGGTATACGAGATGTTACATCCGTTGATATCGCCTACGCTGACGAGCTTGGATATAAAATCAAGCTTCTGGCAATCGCTAAATCAAGAGAGAAGGGACTTGAAGCGGGCGTATATCCTACACTTGTAAAAAAAGGCACACAGCTTGCGGACGTCTCAGGTGCTTTTAACGCAATATATGTAGTAGGGGATGCTGTAGGGCCCACTATGCTCTACGGAATGGGGGCAGGCATGATGCCCACTGCAAGCGCGGTCGTAAGTGATGTACTGCATATCGCCAAACACATGGGCTTAGGAAACGCTCATCTTAGGACACCTCGTCCATACGGGAGTAAAGGGAACTCATCGCTCATAAAAATGAGCGATATAACAACAAAGTATTATCTACGGTTCCAAGCTGCCGATATACCCGGAATATTAGGGAATATCACAAGCAGTTTAGGGAAACATAATATCAGCATTGAATCAGTGATTCAGAAAAGCAGACACCTCGGAGGGGGTGATGTGCCGATCATAATCATGACTCATGACGCCCGGGAGAAAGATCTCCTATCCGCTCTTAGAGAAATCAGCAAATTCAAAGCAATTACAGGAAAGACCAACTTTATCAGAATAGAAGAGCTTTAGGAAGAGCTTCATGACAGACAAGGTAAGCGGCAAAAAGAATGTCAATTACAGAGAGATATTTGATGCATTCCCTGAAAGCATAATTATCCTTGATCAAAACTTTTCGATATTGGATATGAACGATAATGCTGAAGCCGTATTTAGAATTTCCAGACAAAAAGCACGAGGAAAAACCTCAAATTTGTTCATACCAATTGAGATTGAGCACCTAGCAAAAAGAGCACTCCTGGAAGAACGGACTATTTTTGGAGACGAAATCAATCCCACCCTTAGAGGCGGAGAGAAGATTTCCATTCAAACAATAGCGTCACCCTTATTTACAACTAAAGGCAATATAAAAGGGGTCATTTTACAAATTAAAGACATGACGGCTACAAAGTTCCTAAGTAGTAAGAGTATACAAGAAATATCAACTTCAAGATTTGAGACACTCATGTTAGGACTTGCTCACGAACTCAAAAACCCGCTTAGCGGTATAAGAGGAGCTGCTCAATTACTCGCATATGGAACTGAAAATATAGAGACTATAAAATGCGCTGAAATCATCACCAAGGAAGCAGACAGATTAGGCTCATTACTTGATTCGATGAAACAGCTCGAACCTGTTGCACCGGAGGTTCTAGAACCATTGGACATACACGACATTCTCATGGAAATTATATATCTTGAGTCATCGTCCGATACACAAAGAAATATTCAATACAAGCAGAACTATGATATCACTCTTCCCCCGATTCTAGGTGACAAGAACTCTCTTAAACAGGTTTTTTTAAACCTGATAAAGAACGCTTCCCAGGCAATACAGGGTGAAGGACAGATCGAAGTTTCTACAAGATGGATTACAGAGCATAAGCTAAAGGGACAAAAAGCAATTTCTGTGGATATCGGGGATAATGGAAATGGGATTGCTAAAGACTCTCTAGAAAAAATCTTTAGTCCATTCTATACTACTAAGCAAGAAGGTTCCGGTCTGGGCTTATTTTTAGCTTATCAGATAATAGCTAAACACGGCGGAGCAATATTGGTAGAAAGCGAATTGGGAAAAGGGTCTATATTCACAGTATATCTCCCAGTGTCTATAAATTAGCAACAGTTAAACAACTTTTAAGTATTGAACTGGATTATTATGAAAAGAAAAATACTCGTTATAGATGACGAAGAAAGTATAAGATGGGTGCTCGGTAAGTGCTTTGAAAAAGCAGGGTACGAAGTCGAATACGGAGAAAACGGTTCCGAGGGTATTGATAAGGCTTTATCCGGCAGCTTCTCCTCAATCATACTCGACATAACCATGCCTGATATGACCGGTTTTGATGTATTGAAAGAAATAAGGGCTAAGGGCATAGATTCCCCCGTAATAATTCTCACCGCTCAAAATACTGTGAAAAATGCTATCGAAGCTATGAAACAAGGCGCTTATGATTACATAGCCAAACCTTTTGACCTTGACGAGGTAAAAATCACAGTTGAGAGAGCGATTGAAAGTTACGAGAACTCTAAAGAATTAGAGATATTACGTGCTGAGAATAGTGAAGTTGATACTCTTCAGGAGATAGTAGGACAGTCACAGGCAATGCTAAATATCTACAAAATGATAGGACGCGTAGCTGAGAGGGATATAACAGTGCTTATAAACGGTGAGAGTGGGACCGGGAAAGAATTGGTAGCCCACGCAATTCACTCCAATAGCAGGAGAAGAAATAATAAACTTGTTGCCGTAAACATTGCCGCCATACCAAAGGAGCTTCTCGAGAGCGAACTGTTCGGCTATCAAAAGGGTGCTTTTACAGGCGCTTCTATTTCAAGACAAGGCCGCTTTGAAGAAGCAGACGGAGGGACACTTCACTTAGATGAAATAGGAGATATGCCGCATGAGCTGCAAACAAAGCTACTTCGCATCCTGGAAGAGAAAAAGCTCTATCGCTTAGGGAGTGAAAAACCCTCCCCGATAGACGTAAGAATAATAGCTTCTACAAATAAAGACCTTGAGAATGAGGTAGCAGAGGGGAAGTTCAGAAAGGATCTTTACTACAGACTAAATGTCATAACCATAAAAATACCACCAATAAGAGAGAGATTAGAAGATATTATTCCACTAACTGAACATTTTTTGACCAAATACACAAAGGAACTAAGCGTTGGTACTAGGACTCTGTCGGATGATGCGAAAGAAACAGTTCTTGGCTATAGCTGGCCGGGAAACGTAAGGGAATTAGAGAACATCATTAAACGCATACTTGTATTGACTTCTGACACTATAATTACCAGAGACACGCTCATAGACATAGCTCCCCATCTTGAAGGTAAAATGAGAGGGGACCAAGAATCATTAGACCGTCTGATCAGAAACGAACTTAACTATCTACTCGATTCTAAAAATAAATCATCAAATAAGATTTATGAAACAATAATAAAAAAAGTTGAAGAACCTCTTATTAAATTGGTCCTTGATATTACTAAGGGAAACAAAAAGAAAGCAGCTTTAATATTGGGGATAAACAGAAATACTCTTTCTAAAAAAATGAGGGAATTAGGATTTCAAGAACCGGATAAGGAATAACTCCGCATTAGTTATTTAGCGTTGCTTTGTTTCTCCCCGGTATTAGTTATTTAGTGTTGCTTTGGTTCTCCATTGTCTCAAGCCCTTGTTTGGCAGCCTCCTGCTCAGCTTGCTTTTTGTTTCTGCCAAGCCCCTTTCCAAAAGCCTTTCTTCCAAGTTTAACTTCAATATGGAAACATTTATCATGGGGAGGGCCTTCTTCCAAAACTACTTTGTATTTGGGAACTTTCTTAAACTTCCTTTGGGCAACTTCCTGAAGCTTTGTCTTATAATCTTTAAATATTTCCTCGTCGCCGTTTATACAATTCTTTAATAGCTTGGCAATAATTTTATATATTTTCCTGTATCCGCCATCGATGAAAATAGCTCCGATTACCGCCTCAAAAGTACCCGATATATTAGATTCCCTTTCCCTCCCACCGGTATTCTCCTCCCCCTTTCCAAGTAATAACTGTTTATCGATCTTAAGCTCCCGCGCAAAATGAGCAAAATTTATCCTGCTAACTATGGAACTCCTCATCTTGGAAAGTTTACCTTCCGTAGCATCCGGATAGCGTTTAAATAAAACGTGAGCTACGATGAACCCCAAGACTGCGTCACCAAGAAACTCAAGCCTCTCATTACTTTCTACAGAAGTTTCATTAGCATAAGAACTATGAGTGAGTGCAGTTTTAAGAAGCTCCCGATCTTTAAATTTATAATCGAGCTTTTTTTCAATCATTGAGGTAAGAAATTATCATTAAGCGGAGTGAAAATCAATATCCCATTCAAATCAAATTTTTTTTCTTAGTTTGTTACTCATCCAGATGCCCACTCAGAGTACCAGAAACTTGGAAAAATTTAATTAAAGTAAATAAAAAATCATTCGGTATAATATCAAGAAATATATACGGTTTGTAAAATATAGTTTGAGGTGAACAATGACTAACAAAAAAGTTGTAGCGATAATAATAACGATGCTGATATTTGCAATCCCCCCTATTGATAGCTCTAATGCACAGGACGGAAAATATGAGCAGCACACTATAAACGTGACTGGAAGAGGGGAGATTTTTATCACTCCAGATGTAGCTAATATAAGTTTTTCTGTAGAAACTATGGCGGACAAGGCATCTGCCGCTGTAAAAGAAAATGCTGATAAAACAAGTAAAGTACTAAAGACCCTAAAAGCCCAAATTGACAAAGACGATAAACTGTCCACTGCCGGATACAACTTGTCCCCCGTATACGAATATAACAACCAAACTAAGAAATCTGAGTTCAATGGCTATAGAGCTACAAATGTAATAATGGTAAAAACATATAACCTAAATAATCTTGGGAATCTTATTGATTCTGCTGCCGCGGCTGGTTCAAATACCATACAAGGGTTGTCGTTTGACACAACAAAAAGAGATGAATATAGACGCGACGCGCTGGTAAAAGCGGTAGAAGATGCCAAAACTACAGCGCAGACTGTTACAAATGCCGCCGGTGTACAAATAACGAAGATATTTCAAATTTCCCCTTCATATGACCATCCAACACCCGTATATAGAGATTTCGCGGTAAGAGGTAAAGCACTATACGCCGAGGCGGCTTCAACGCCGATTGAAGCTGGAGAAATTTCAATAAAAGCTTCTGTCAATATGGTATTTGGTATAGAATAGCTATTCGCTATTTGAAGCGCACTGCTCGCATGCGCAAAGATTTCTCAGAAATTCAAAGGTGTATATCCCGGTATCGTGTTTCTCATTCCAATGAAATTTATAAGCATAATGTCCTATTGGTTCTATTTCTATAGGTTGTATTTTGGCCGATTTTACCCTAAGCGGTATTGTCTTTTTGAAAGGAAGCTTGCCGGTCTCGCTGTTTTTTCTAAGCTGCCTGCAAGTTGCACAGGGGCAATCCTGCCTTAAATCCTCATATAGATATAGGCTCTGGTGTCCGTCTTCCCAAAGGATCATTAACGTGGTGTCGCTAAATTCTGTTATCTCATTAGGGTTATATTTCAATATCGCATCCCCGGCAATTTTTGATTAGTTTACCTAAATCTCATAGCTCTGGTATCTTTGCCTGGAAATTGAATAAAATTTAGAGATATTTCGTTGACAGGATTAATAGGAAAACTGTATAATCCATATTAATGGAAATGGACTTGGCAGGGACAGTCGCAGAGTGGATTGGGCAATCTAATAAAATTGTTGTTCTCACGGGAGAGGAGCTATCTTACGAGTCTGGACTGCCGGATCTCTCGGGTCCGGGATTGAACCCAAACATTAGAGACTTTCGCGAAAACAAAGAAGTAAGGGCTCAGTATTGGAAAAATATCAATGATATATACCCATCCATTGTAAACGCTGAACCAAGTCCTTCTCATCTGGCTTTGGCCGAGCTTGAAATGATTGGGGGACTGGACTGTATATTCACACAGTCGACGGACGGTCTGCACCATAAGGCTGGTAGTTCCTCGGTAATTGAGTTGAATAGCTCTTTATTGTGGGTTAATTGCACAAGCTGCGGAAAAGACTACTCAACAAATGAAATTTTAAGCATGATAGAAAAGGGGGACGATGTCCCTAAATGCGTCGAATGTGGAGGTGACCAGCTAAAACCTCCTGTTTCTTTTCCCGGACAGCCACCTCCTCATTGGGAAGCCCGAGAAGCCTGGATTAGGCTTCATAACGCAGATATGTTTATTATAGTAGGGGCGTCACTGGAACATGAGCCTGTGGCTTCTTTTCCATTTTTAGCTAAAGAAAACAACATTAAAGTAGTTATAATAAGTGAGAGCCAAAGCCCTGCTGATGACCACGTTGACGCTGTAATTTATGGCAAACCTTCACAAGTGCTTACTTATATAGTGAATAAAATTAAAGAGGGCATTACCATTACTTAGCATGCACCTTTTATAATCAATCTCAATCGGCAATAATTATCTGGAATTAAATCGCCTGGAATTAGAATCGCCCGGAATTAGAATCGCAAGGAGAGCAAATGGCTCAGGAAAAGTCAATTTCAGATGAAGTTACAAAATATGCATCAAATGTTGATAGGGATATTTATACCGTAAGCAACATACCGGAAGAAGTTATTGCTGTAATATTCGCCTATGTAAGCAGAAGCCCCAAGAGTTTTAGAGAAAACATAGGGAACGTAATACAGGAAGAACAGCTCGGGCAGGAAAGGGCCGCGAAATTCCATGAAAAATGGGTCCTAAATTACGGCCACGCATCAGTTGCAGAGCACGCTACAGTTCACTTGGGCATTGAAAAAGTATCTCGCCTCTTTTCATCAATACTTGAGCTTTCAAATGAGTACATGTCCTTTACTGAATACTCTCAACGCTACCAAAGCCCGATTAAGGGTGATTTCTTTACTCCAGAGGAACTTGATCAAAACAGTTCGTTAAAGAGTCAATACATTGATCTTAACAACTATCAATACGATCTATATTCAGAATTGAATGACAAGCTTTATGAGTTCCTAAAAGATACTGTTCCAACACCCGCAAGTATGGAAGAACGTCTGCACCATAGAGCTCTTGAGAAGATCGCCTTTGAGGATGCGCGCTATGCGCTTAATCTTGCCACTTATACCAACCTGGGCATGACGGCAAACGCAAGAGCTATTGAAGACTCCTTAACTAAGCTTCTTTCAAGCAGATATTCTGAAGTGAGAAAGAGAGCCCGGGAAATGAAAGAAGAAGTTAGATTCTCGGTGCCCACACTTGTGAAATATGCCAATGAGAATAAATATATAACAGAAACGAGACACGTTCTTGAAGAATTGACCAAGGAGATTATAGATCAAGGCGAGATCGAGCCTTCCAATCAAAGCTATGAAGTAAATCTGCTAAACTGGACGGGGAAAGGCTCTCCCGCCCCTGAGGTCGTAGCAATTGATACAATGGTCAAGGCAATACTCTTTGAACATTCCGAGCGAAGCTACGAAAATATTAATAAAGACTTTAGTGGTAGGAGTCTCGATGAGAAGCTGCAAATACTTAAAAGATCTTTAGAGAAATTAGGGAAGTTTGATAATCCTATAAATGCTCTTAAACTCGTCACATATGAAGTGGAGTTTGTAATAAGCGAGGCCTGCTGGCATCAACTCTTAAGACACAGAAAAGTAAATTGGATAACAAAAGAGCCCGGTATTGGGAGCGGTATCACTGTTCCGCCTAATATAGAAAAATCAGGGACAGAGGATCTCCTTAGAAAAGCGGCTTCTGGAAGTGAGACCCTTTATCGCGAACTAGCAAATCAAAACCTCACCGAGGTCGCAAGCTATGTTGTTACAAATGCGCATAACCGAAGAATCCTGGGAACGTTTGACCTGTGGGAACTCTATCATCTGATAAATTTACGCATGTCTGAGGGAGCTCAGTGGGATATTAAAAACATTACCAATATACTGGCAGAGGGTATTGGGAAATACCACCCAAATCTTCTACAACCTGCATTAAAAAGAGTAGAGTAGGAATAATTAATGAAAGTAACGAAATGCGATGATTGCGGATATGAAATAACTATGAAGACCGACACTTGTCCGAGCTGTGGAGAAAGGATAGGAATAAAGGTTGGAGGGATGGGGGGATTTTTAAGGAGGATAATCTTTTTTCTTATTTTCCTTTACATTGTTTACTCAGATATTAAATTTTTCATAGAAACCTATACTCTTAAAATTGTAGAGAATCGATCAATGGCAAATCAAGAGCATGTAAAAGCAATCAAGCAGGGGGTTCACTATGGAACAAGTGGAGAGAAGAAAACCCTGATGTGGTACCTGATCTCGCCTGGGCAGATCTTGTAGGAGTCCCTTTGAGCGGTGCCAACCTTGAAGGTGCAAATATGAAATTAGCATTTTGCAGGAGAGGCAACTTACAAGGCGTAAATTTTAAAAATGCCACTCTATACGGAACAAACCTCGAGGAATCAAACTTAACAGGAGCTCAAATGGAGGGCGCCTCACTTGAAGGCGCTCATCTAAGAAAAGCAAACCTTACGGGTGCTAATCTCAGGAACACGAATATGAAATTAGCTAATTTGCAGGATGCAGTGCTTATACAGGCCGATTTAACCGGTGCTTCAAAACTTACACTTGAACAGTTTGAAGAAGTCAAAAGCCTATATCAAGCCAAATTAGATTCTCAAATTTTAGAGCGGATTAAAGATCTACACCCGGAACTCCTTCAGGATACAAATTCTCAAGATTAATTGGATCAATTTCCTTGACTATCTAAGCTCTATCTAAAATACTTCTATGCAAATGGAAGAGCACCCCTCATTTAAAGAACTTCTAAAAGACAAAATCTATACAGTTTCTGAAATCACGGCCAGGATTAAGGAAACTATAGAGGAAGAAATCGGATTTGAATATGTATGGATAGTGGGGGAGATCTCAAATTTTAAAGGCCATTACGCGAGTGGTCACTGGTACTTTTCTCTAAAAGATAAAGACACTCAGATATCAGCCGTATCTTTTAAATGGGCTAATCAGTATATAAAGTTCATACCAGAGAACGGTATGGAAGTTATTTGCTGTGGCCAGATTAGTGTCTATGAAAAGCAGGGCTCGTATCAAATAAACGTCAGATATATAGAACCCAAGGGGGGGGGGCGCTCAGGCTCTTGCGTTAGAGCAGTTAAAAGAAAGACTTTTGGCAGAAGGGCTTTTTAGTGAAGAGAGGAAACGCCCTTTGCCATACCTTCCCCGGAAAATCGGCATAGTTACTTCCCCTACGGGTGCAGCGGTAAAAGATATCTTAAAAATTTTGGACCGACGGTTCCCAAATCTTGAAATATTAATCTCCCCTACCAGAGTACAGGGGGATGAGGCGCCAAAAGAAATCGTAAGCGCTCTGAGCAAGCTATACAAAATTGACGAGATTGAATTAATTATCCTTGCCCGTGGTGGGGGTTCTAAAGAAGATCTCTGGGCATTTAACGATGAGGGGATAGCAAGAGAGATAGCGAAATCCCCGGTTCCGGTCATTTCAGCTGTGGGACACGAAATAGATATTACGATAGCCGATCTTGTAGCCGATGTAAGGGCAGCTACACCCTCTATGGCAGCGGAGATAGCGGTCAAAGAAAAATCTGAACTAAAAGAAGGCCTATCATATTTAAAAGAGCAGATTGCTCTTGCCCTTAATAACCGTATAGAAGTATTTGCAAGAGAAGTTGATCAGCTTCAAGGCGAATTCGTACACTATACTCAGACAAGGCTCGATTCCTCGGCCTCGGAGCTCGCAAACCTCTCGGGGAATTTAGACGCGCTTAGCCCATTGAAAGTCCTTGACCGAGGCTACAGCATTACTCAGAAACTTCCCAGTATGGAAACAATTAAAAACTCAAAGAAGCTAAAAAAGGGTGATGAAATTTTAATAAACTTTCACAAGGGAAAGGCAAAGTGCACTGTGAAGGAAACGAAAAACTAATCGACTAAATTATTTAACTCGGGAACTTCAAAGAGTTTAACTCCCGAGCTCAGAAACAAATTGTGCACGTCTTTGCTGGAGGGAAAATCAGTGAATATATATTTAATCCTGTCCCCAAGATCTTTCCTAAGTTTCTTTTCGCGGGAAATTCCATTTAAATTGGACATTGATTTTTCGTATATTGCTTCCAAACCACTTTTTGTTTCAAATAAAATTGTGGGCATAACCTCCAGAATATCCTCGTAGAAATCCTGCCTTGATTCGGCAACTGCTGCTCTTGTTCCCATGAAGAAAGTCAGATAATTTATGAATTTTGCAAAAGGACTAGCAGTAGTCATGTAAGAAAAGGATTGATCCTCTATCCCTATTTGTGAATATTTGTGAGAAGCGTCGGCTAGAACGTCGATTAAAGCACCTTGCGAGACCTCTGTCCCAGAGATATTTCCTTCAGAATTTATAAAGATAGCGGCCGGATTATCGGAACTTATACTCTCCGACACTTTAATCAATTCGTCGTGAAGTTTTTTTCTTTTCATCAGTCCCGATTTAAGGACCATCTTAAAATTAGTAATCTGCTCATGCTTTATTCTTACATCGGGATAGAAAATGATTTTCTTTGCACTTTTAAGCTCATCCAAATTATCTACAATCTCATTTAATAAAGCACCATCCTCTATAAAAATTATTTTCGCCTTTAGGTTGTTCGCAACCTCTTTGATCTTATCCAAATCTTCTTTTTGCGAGAGTGGCACCAAAATACCGCCAAGATGGTAAATAGCAATCTCAGTCGCGATGGCATCGAGGCCATTAGAGGAGGCAATTAATGCCCTATCGCCCATTTTAAACCCCCCGTCCATAAGAAAGCTGGCAATATTTTTAACTTCTCTGTCAAAATCAAGCCATGTAATCTGTTTCCAACTCCAACCGTCTCTACGTTGAAACAAAAGCCTGGTACCGTATTCTTTTGACTTATTTGCTACTAGTTCAGGGATAGTTTTTTCATTCATGTGAAATCCTTTTCAATTTTGATTAGAATATTTGTTAGAGATAACGTGTAAAATATACAGCAAAACTGATAATTTAAAACTATGAAACGCGTAGAAAAACTTAAGCCATTCTCAAGCGATCTTCTAGACGTTGCCAAAGAGGTTATTATCCAGCTAAGAAATGCCGGACATAAGGCATATTGTGTTGGCGGATGTGCTCGGGACACACTCCTTAATATAACCCCCAAGGAGTACGATATTACTACCAGTGCTACACCGCAAGAAGTATCAAAAATATTCCCACACACAGTTCCTATCGGAGTAAGTTTCGGAGTTATTCTGGTAATTGCAGGACAATATCAATTCGAGGTCGCAACCTTTAGAAAGGACCAGAGCTACTCTGACGGAAGACACCCGGACAGTGTTACATATAGCACTGAGGAGCAAGAGGATGTCCTAAGACGCGACTTTACGATAAACGGGATGCTATATGACCCTATCAAAGAAGAAGTAACAGATTATGTAAATGGAATGGATGACCTGGAAAACAAAATAATTAGGACTATAGGAGACCCCTACCAACGATTTAAGGAGGACAAGCTCCGTATGATGAGAGCCGTTAGGTTCAGCTCCAGACACAATTTTGAGCTCGATACAAATACTTTTCAGGCTATAAAAGAACTAGCTCCTGAAATCACTCAGGTAAGCAGTGAAAGAATAAGGGACGAAATTATAAAAATAATTTCTCAAAAAAATCCCGGGCTTGGTCTTAAGATGCTTTCCGAAAGTGGCTTACTTAAATTCGTGCTTCCAGATATTGACATTATGAAGGGTGTAGAGCAGCCACCTCAGTTTCATCCCGAGGGAGATGTTTTTGTTCACACATGTCTTGTACTCGACAAGCTATTTCAGAACGAAGGTGGAGCGGTTTCACCAGAGCTCGCTATTGGCGCTCTTTTGCATGATGTGGGCAAACCACCGACTTTTTCAGTTTCAGACAGGATTAGATTTAACGGTCATGACAGTCTTGGAGCTGAAATATCCAAAAGGATTTGCCGTAAATTAAATTTTTCTAACAAACAAATAGAAATAATATATTCTCTTGTCAGGGAACATTTAAAATTCAAAGACGTATTTAACATGAAAAAGAGTACTCTTAAACGCTTTATTGGGATGCCGCATTTTGGAGAACATATGTCGCTTCACCTAGCGGACTGTCAGGCAAGCCATGGATTAATAGGGGCATATGATTTTATTATGCAGAAATTCAGTGAGTTTGAAGAGGAAGAGATCAAACCGGCCCCACTGCTCAGTGGTAAAGAACTCATAGAAATGGGATATAAACCGGGTCCTATATTCTCGGAAATCCTAAACTTTGTAGAAGAAGCTCAATTAGAAGGAGAAATCAAAGATGCGGAAGATGCAAAAAAGATAGTGTCTCAAAAATATCCCGCAGATAAATTTGTCAATTAAAACTATACAACCCTCCTGGCATCCCTCATTTATAAAATATAAAGAGATTTAGGGAAAAGCTGAATAATTTTAGTACCTGGAAAAACAGTGTTGAGAAACTGATTTGGGAGAGTTTAAGTTAAACTCCCCCAGGCAGTAGTTATATTTTTCCTTGAAGCAAGAATGCTATGAGAAGAGCATAAATAACGAGTGACTCGATAAGAGCAAGACCAATAATCATTGGTGTAAGAATCTTCGAGCTCGCGCTGGGATTTCTAGCAATTCCGTTTAAAGCTGCAGCTGTTGCTTGTCCCTGACCCAATCCTGCCACACCTGCCGCTATTCCTATTCCCAGTCCCGCACCTAAAGCAAGTCCTAGTTTTGTTAATTCCCCGCCGCCTTCAGCTGCATGGGCTGCTTCCGGAACAAAAGTTGCAATCATAGCAACTCCAAATATAGAAAGCATAGATAACATCTTTTTCATTTGTCTACCTCCTTTTCGTTGAGTAAGTCGTTTTTTATAACCTTATATTTTCAATTTATTCTATATCTGTATCATGCGCGGTCGCAAGCGAAATATAAATTGCTGAAAGAACAGTAAATATAAACGCTTGAAGCAAAGATACAAAAAGTCCAAGTCCAACAAATATTGCAGGAATTATATAATGTACGAGATTGGTAAAAACCCCAAGTACCATATGGTCACCGGTAATGTTCATAAATAACCTAAGAGATAGTGAAACCGGGCGTACAAAATGGCTTACCATTTCGATTAGAAACATTAGGGGTGCCAAAAATATAACAGGCCCTGCAAAATGTTTAAGATATGCAAGCCCATTTTCCTTAAAACCATAATAGTTATACATAACAAAAATCACAATACCGCATGCAACCGGCACATTAAAATTCCCAGTTGGAGGAAGAAACCCGGGAATAATTCCTAAAAGATTCGCAAACATTATAAAGAAGAACGAGCCACCTAAGAGAGGGAAATACAGTTTGGCGTTTTTCCTCGAACCAAGCATATTTGTAAATAGATCAAAAAGGAAATCAATTGTTAAAATTTCGAAAATGGTTCTTATTGAAAATTTATCATCAGGCAGAACCGAGTCATCACTGGAAAGAGCCTTAGTAATTTTATATCCTGCTAAAGTTAAGAGTATGAGAACTAAAATTGAGCCTAAGATATAATCATAATGGCCCAAACCTAATAGTGTAAACCAGCTAAAGTGATCCATTTGTGCTCCTTCGTAAACTTTCTCCTATTATTACAATTACTACACCTGTGACTCCTATGAAAAATCCGTAAATATTAACATCCGTAAAAATAAAGAGAGAAGCCACAATACCTACAAAAATCAGCATCTTAAGAATAAATGCGAATATTCCAAAACCGGTTGAAGAAGTATTTGAGACAAGTGCATTTACTATAAACCTAATCGCTACGAAATTAGCTGTAAATAATACTCCGCCAGCAGCAACTCCGAATGCCAGTTCCCGAGAACCCACCAAATAGCAAACTACAGCTAAAATTGCAGTAACTATTAGGCTGATTATTTCTACGTTACCAACTGATGGAATATTAATTAGACTCGTCGTTTTTTCTGTCATCAATTCTTTTAATCATCCTAATAAGCAAAGCAAATCCTGCTATCATGCCTACCACAAGACCTATTATGGTAAACCAGGGTGTCTCTACCTCAAGCCAATTGTCAATGTACTGACCCAGCACTATCCCAGCAATAACAGAAAACCCAAGTTCAAACCCTATTGCTATAAATACTAACCATTTGTATTTTTTTCGTTTTCTAAACTTTATACCTCTATAATTTGTTAAGGTTTTTAAGACTTCTATATAACGCATTGAGCGTTTTGTTCACATCCTTTTCAGTATGAGACAGTGAAAGAAAAACAGCCTCAAACTGAGAAGGCGGAAACATAATACCAGCACATAGCAAATTTTCAAAAAATTTTGAATATTTTTTTGTATCCGATGTCAATGCGGAACCGTAATCGTGAGGTGCGGGGTCCGTAAAAAATAGAGTAAACATCGATTCTACAGAGTTTATACTTGCTTTAATTTCGAGTTTTGTAATTATGTCCTGCAAACCTTCTACAAGATTTTCAGTAAGCTCTTTTAGCTTTTTATAATTTTCCCTTTTATTGAGTTTGGTCAGCGTGGCCATACCTGCAGCCATAGCAAGAGGGTTACCAGAGAGGGTCCCGGCTTGATACATAGGACCCACCGGAGCTACCATATTCATTATTTCTTTCCTGCCTCCAAAAGCACCTACTGGAAGCCCACCGCCAATTATTTTCCCAAGACAAGTAATATCAGGCACTACACCATAAGCTTTTTGTGCCCCTCCCATACCTAACCTAAACCCGGTAATAACTTCATCGAAAATAAGAAGCGCTCCAGCTTTTTTAGTAATTTTTTTTAAATTTTTCAAGAAGCCTTTTTGAGGTGGTATTACACCCATATTAGCTGCTACGGGCTCTAGTATAACGGCTGCTATTTTGTCTCCATATTTTTTAAAAAGCCTTTCTACAGAATCTATATCATTGTATTTAGCTAACAGAGTTTTATCTGTAAACGACTTTGGAACTCCAGGACTGCTCGGTGTTCCGAAAGTTGTGGCGCCTGATCCCGCTTGAACCAGAAGATAATCTGCGTGTCCATGATAACACCCTTCAAATTTTACTATATAATCCCTTTTCGTATATGCCCTAGCGAGCCGTACACCGCTCATTGTAGCCTCTGTACCCGAATTGGTCATTCTTACCATATCAATTCCGGGGAATGATTTAACAATAAGTTTAGCGATAGCTACTTCGCTTTCACAAGGAGCCCCATAACTTGTACCTTTTTCAACTGCTTTCTTTATTTCTCTCACCACATCCGGATCCGAGTGACCCAATATGAGAGGTCCCCATGAAGACATATAGTCGATGAACTTATTCCCGTCCTCATCATAAATATAAGCCCCCTTGGCTCTGGATATGAAAACCGGTGTGCCCCCCACAGCATTAAAAGATCTGACCGGGCTATTTACCCCTCCCGGCATTAAACCCTGGGCAGTTTTATATAGTCTTTTTGATTTAGTAAATTGAAGTTTCATTTCTACTTTACAGACCTGGGAAATATTAGATTGGGTGTAGTAAACATGGATCAAATAGAGGTGTCAAGTAAATCAGCCAAAAAGAATATTGGTAGGTATTGGAACATAAAAAAGGGGAGAAACAATAATTAGTTTCTCCCCTTAATTTCTATACTCACCGATCTATTAAAAATGGATCAATGAGATAATTCTCATATTTAATAGAGCAAGACTTATCTTTAGTTACGCTAAATAAGATAAACTTGCTCTATTAAATATGAGAATTATCTCATTGATCCATTTTTAATAGATCGGTGAGTATAGAAATTAAGGGGAGAAACTAATTATTGTTTCTCCCCTTTTTTATGTTCCAATACCTCCCAATATT
>PVMS01084445.1_pt1 | contig 16409 bp, 17 predicted proteins | sample 1853461 | NCBI WGS metagenome assembly PVMS01 (sample SAMN08582032, study PRJNA380276) | Marine sediment metagenome, whole genome shotgun sequencing project. | isolation source: ocean sediment barecode stripped | collected 2017 | reverse complement strand
TTGCTGGGGTTTTAACATAAACTTTCATTTATTTTTCTTCCAGACTCTTATTCTTTTTATTAAATCTGACATAAGAGTCTGGAAGAAAAATAAATGAAAGTTTATGTTAAAACCCCAGCAAGACTCCATTTAGGATTAATCGATATGAATAGTGAATTATCGCGAGTTTTTGGTGGATTAGGGATTGGTATTAACTATCCGAATGTTATTGTTGAAGCTAGTCAAAGTAATAAAATTAAGATTATTGGAGAACGAAAAGAGTTATCTGAAAAATATGTTAAACGTTTTTTAGAAAAATATGAAGTTCAAAATAATTTTTGTTTAGAGGTTAAGAGTGTAATACCAGAACATTCTGGATTAGGATCTGGAACTCAGTTGGCTTTAGCTATAGCTAAAGCATTAGCAAAATTGTCTAATATTGAAGCTTCTATTCAAGAGCTTTCATTAACAATGGGTAGAGGAAAAAGAACAGGAGTAGGTACGGCAATTTTTGATCAAGGAGGATTTGTTGTTGATGGGGGGAAAACAATTGATAATACAACCGGGAAAATAGGTAAATTATCGCCTTTAATTTTCAGTCGATCAGTACCTGAAGATTGGAGATTTGTGGTAGTTATTCCTGATGTCAAAAAGGGATTAGCTAACATAAAGGAGCTTGTTGCTTTTCAAGAAGTACCAATAATGCGTTCAGAAGATGTTGGAATAATCTGCCGATTGATATTGATGAAACTTCTTCCTTCATTAATTGAAGATAACATTAAAAATTTTGGGGAAGCATTAACTAAGATTCAGATAACAGTTGGAAAAAGTTTTTCTAGTGTTCAGGGTGGAATATTTTCAAGTACAATTGTTGAAGAGGGAATTGAATATCTAATAAAATTGGGAGCCTATGGTGCAGGACAAAGTTCATGGGGACCAACATTCTATGGCTTAACGAAAATAAATGAAGCTCCAAAACTAAAAAACAAAATGATCGAGTTTCTGGAAAAAAAAACTGGTGGAATAGTTTTTATTGCGGAACCCAACAACAAAGGCGCATACATTAAGGTTAACAACTAAAAAGGAAAGGTACATTTTGAAATTACTCTTGATTACGGGTTTACTTGCAGAAAAAATAGTTAAAACATATGCTAAAAAAAGTGATGTTGAAACTGATATTCTGGCTCTTAAGGTTCCAGTTGCAGCGTTGTTAACAATCAAACAAATAAATAATTTTCTTAAGAAAATAGATGCTAAAAAATTTGACATGATTTTGATCCCTGGGCTTGTTCGAGGCGATACTATTTCTATTTCAGATTCTATTGGAGTACCAACTTTTAAAGGTCCAAGATATGCAGCTGATTTACCCACAGTTTTTAGTTATTTAAATCATGTTGAGCTTTCGACAATTATACCTGCATGTGTTATACTCAAAAAAGAATTGCGACAAAAAGCATTACAAGAATTAGAAGCCGTTGAAAAAAATAAAGATGTTTTGCTAAAAAAACCGGGTAATATGCTAATAGGAGAATTAGCGATTGGTAAAGATTTTCCAATGCGAGTTATGGCCGAAATAGTTGATGCAGCATTAATGACAAATGATGAAATCCAAGGATTAGCTAAACATTATGTAAAAAATGGTGCTGACATAATTGATGTTGGAATGGTTGCAGGCGGATCAAGACCGTTAGATGCAAAACGAGCTGTAGAAGCAATTAAAAAAGTAGTAGACGTTCCAGTTAGCATCGATACTCTTGATCCAAATGAGATAAAAGAAGCAATCTATGCTGGAGCTGATTTGATATTAAGTGTTGATGCTGGAAACCTTGAAGAAGTAGCTTCTTTTGCATCAAACGTTCCAGCAGTTATTATTCCCACTAACCAACGTAAAGGATACTTCCCTAAAAATATTAAAAAGCGCATTAGTTTTATGGAAGAAATTATTGGTAGGGCCCAAAAATTGGAACTAAAAAAAGTTATAGGCGATATGATTCTTGAACCAACAAATATATTAGAATCTCTAATTGCTTTTCACAATTTTTCTATAAAACACCCAAATATACCACTTTTTGTAGGGATCTCAAATGTAACTGAACTTATTGACGCGGATTCTATTGGAGTTAATGCTTTACTGGCTCGTCTATCTTCAGAAGTTAAGGCAAGTATACTATTAGCGACAGAGAAAAGTAGTAAGGCAAGTGGAACTGTAAGAGAAGAAGTTATTGCAGCTAAAATGATGTTTTTGGCTAAGAGGAGAGATTCTGTTCCCAAAGATCTTGGGATTGATTTGCTAGTATTAAAAGATAAACAAAAACATGAAGAGGTTTATGACAAGGAATTAGAAGCATGTGTACATTTAATCAAAGTTAACCATGCTTCTGAAAAAATAACTATGGATCCTCACGGTGAATTTAGAATTTTATTAGATAGGAATAATGAAGATATTATTGCCCTTCATTTTCCAAATTCACAGGTAGAAAAACCTAGTAATATTGTTAAAGGAAAAACAGCGAAAAGTGTTTATACCAAAATTATTCAAATGGGATTAGTGACAAGACTTGATCATTCAGCTTATTTGGGGAGTGAACTTGCAAAAGCTGAGGTTGCGCTAAAAACTGGAAAGGAATTCATTCAGGATAACGTATTGTTTAAAGGATTATCATAAGAAAATCAATTTGAATCAAAATTATGATCTACAAATAAGGATTTTTTAAGTACTCGAATTAGAGGAGTTCCTACTATTACAGCAAATACTACTAGAGCTAATCTTTCCCAAGGATAAACCAAGAATATTCCAGACCAAATTCCTGGATAAGCGTCAACTGATATTACGCCATTGATTTGGCCAAGTATAACTTCAAAAAGCAAGTTTCCAGTTAAATGCTGCATCATAGTTCCTATAAAAGCTATAATGCCTAGGCCTTTTGTTACATCTCCTGGGTTTAATGTGTCAATCCAATCGACAGCCTTGCGGCTTAAGGGTGAAAGGAGGATTATAAAAGCCAATATGTGCACCCAAGCGAAAGGGAATGGTCCAATAAAGAGGCTTGTAAGAGGATTTAAAAAGAATATCAAAAGCAAAACTGCGTTTAATAATATTACAGGACCCCATTTTCGTTTGATTAAAAATCCAAGAGCTATCGCATTAATAGTTGCTGGGAGAAAATCAAGAAACATAAAAGTTACTGGTTTTCCCATAGCCATCGCCAGAAAGGTACCTAGAAAAACACTTAAGCCACCGACATAAGGTCCTAGAAGGACTCCATATATTGGAGCAAGTATATCTGAAAGAGAAAAAGCACCAGCGATTCCCAACATGGGTATTGTAGGTATTAATCTCATTATTGTGTATAAAGCGGAGAAAATGGCTATTGATGCAATAATTTTTGTTCTAGTATTAAGATTATTAAGTGTGCTCACACTTTTATCTCCATCGAAGTTTTTTACACTGGCATGTAATTTTTTACACACTAATAAGATTTTGCCTTAAACAACAAAAAATAGATTTGAAGAAATAAAAAATTAACTAGTATTTATTTTTCTCTTTTTCAGAAACTCTTTTGCTAATTTTTTTATTTTATCAGAATAAATTAGAGTAAATATGTGATTCCAGTCGAAATCAGGGGTTGAATTATAATGTGGAAATTCTTCTTGAGAAAACATTACTAGTTTATCTGAATCATAGAGAATTTGAAAAGATAAAGTTGGATTATTGGGATGGTTATGATGGGTCTTAATGATTTCGCAAACTTCTCTAATAAAAGCCTGTTGACAATTTAATTGTTCTAGTAATTTTTTTGCTATTTTTGGGCCTTTTTGATATTGATCGTTTATCCTACTCCCGCCAATATCATGTAATATTATTGAAGAATAAGTTAAATCTCGTATGTTTTCAGGAATTGTAAAGTAAGTGGTGACAATATTGTAGACTCTTTTTGTGTGTTCTAAGCCAAAATCGTTTTTTTCAAGAAAAGGTTTTGCTAATTCAAATAATTTTTTTTGATTCATTACGATTAAAACCGATTTATATTAGTTTTGAAATGAAAAGAGGTTTAATTGTTTCCTCAAATAAGAGTATAATTATTGAAGAATTAAAAAGTAATCAGGATATTTCATTTGAACATCGAGATTACAGGTGTTTGTTTTCCCATATTATTCTTAACTTTTTCAAGTTCTTCGGGGATGTTTATCCTTTGTGGACATTTTTCTAGGCACAAACCACATTTAATACATACATTTGCATTTCCATCCGGCGTATTTTTATTTATTTTATTTTTTGAACTTTTTAGTTTTTTATAAGCTCGTCTTGTTTGGAAACGTCTAAATCGACTCTCTTCTAAAGATACATTATTCAAGCACGCAAAATTTTGTGGAATATTAACGCCTTCTGGACAGGGCATACAATACCCACAGGCAGTACAGGGTACTTTAATTCGTTTTCGAAAAACTTCAGCAAGCTGCTCAATTATCAATTTATCGTTAGAAGTCAAAGAGTGTATACCTGAACGATTAGCACTGTCACAGTTTTCTTGAACCATTTTTTTTGAACCCATACCACTCAGAACTACAGATATCTCAGATTTGTTCCACAAAAATTGTAAAGCCCAATCAACAGGACTTCTCTTGGTTTCTGCAGAATTTAAAATCTTTAATGCATCTAAAGGAGGATTTACTAAAGTTCCACCTTTTATGGGTTCCATTACGACTACAGCTGTTCCCTTTTTGTGAGCATAAGATAGGCCCTCCTCTGTTGCTTGAACACAGGTATCCATATAGTTATACTGTATTTGGCTAATATCCCATGGATAATGGTCAATAATTTCTTTGAATACAGGCAAAGTATCATGAAAAGAAAAACCAATACTTCGAATAAGGCCTTCTTTTTTTGCTGCTTCCATTTTTTCAATAAGGTTTAATTTTTTAATTTTTGTGAATTGCCCCTTATTTAGAGCATGAAAAAGATAACCGTCTAAATAATCTGTTTTTAGTCTTTTCATTTGAGTAGTTAGATATTTGTTAAAATCTTTTGATTTGCGAACCATAAATATCGGCAATTTAGTTATTAGATGCACTTTTTCGCGATAGCCATCTTGTAGAGCTTCACCAAGGATTTTTTCGCTATCTCCTAGGTGGTAAGGCCAAGCTGTGTCAATATAATTTATTCCTTTGTCAATCCCATATCGAATGAGTTCAATAGAATCCTTTTTCTGGGCTCTTAATTTGTTGATTCTTCGTGAGGGTAGTCGCATACAACCCAATCCTAAAGCTGAGACTTTCCAATTTAAAGGGCCCATATTGCGATATTTCATCAGGTTTCAACTCTTAGTCTTGTGAATGGTTTGGCAAGAATTTGACTGGTGCGGAGGGTGGGACTTGAACCCCCCACTTCAGTGGAGATGTCACCCGCAACATCCCCCTTTTTTATTAACCAATTATTTGTCAAGTTTTACAAATGTTCCTTATGCAATAATGGTTTTCTCCAAGTTATAGAGCATTTTTCTTATAAGTATTTGCACAATGTACGCAACAGAAGGTTGTCTCTTTTCCATCTATAATTTCAGTGTGGCCTCCTTCATAGACTTTGCAGCCACAATGGACACAAACATAGAGGCTTGGTTCAATAGTAATCGAAACAAGTTTAGCGAAACGCTTGAAAAGACCAACACAAAGAATCCTACCCTCCTTTGTAAGCTCAAAAATCTTCCTCTCTTTCTTACCCACAGGCTTTACAGTATGTTTCACCAGTCCCTTCTCCTCAAGCTTTTGAAGAAACGGATAAACCAAACTAGGACTAATCTCTTTTCCAACCCTACTCTTAAAATAACTAATAATCTTGTAACCATGAGCTGGCCCTTCGTAAAGAATCGTCAAGATGTAAAACCTAGAAAAATCTGAAACTAACACGTCAAATTCCGAAACCAAACCAATTATCCTCAAAGATATATCTTATTTAGAAATATTTATATATTTTCATAGAACATATCTAATAAAGACATATATTGGTGAAAGCAGTTTGACCACAAAAAAAAGCACAATCTCAATAACTGGAATGACCTGCGCCTCCTGCGCACAAACAATAGAGAATGCACTAAAAAAAGCCCCGGGAGTTACTGATGTTAACGTCAACTTAGCCACCGAGAAAGCATACGTTACCTACGATGCAAACAAAACCAACAAAAATAAGATAATCGCAGCTATCAACTCAACAGGCTACAAAGGTCACCTAGAAACAGAAAAGACCATCGTCAAAATTGGCGGAATGACCTGCGCCTCCTGTACACAAACAATAGAAAAAGAACTAAAAAAGACACAAGGTATTGTAGAATCAAACGTAAACTTAGCAACAGAAAAAGCAGTGATCACGTATGACCCACAAACCACAAATCTTGAAAAAATAAAAAAAGCGATAGAGTCCACTGGTTATCAAGTTCTTGGCAGAGAGGAAGGTGCAGCAAAATACGATAAAGCAATTGAAGATGAGCAAAAAAAATTCAACAAAGCAAAAAATAGAATGATAATTGCTTGGGCCTTCACAATACCAATCATCGCTTGGATGATACCTGAAATGTTATTTGGCATAGCATGGCCAAACATGACAGTATTTAACATTGGAATGATTTTGCTCTCAATCCCAGTAATATTCTGGGCAGGCAAAGAAACCCTTCTGTCTGCCGCGAAAAGGATTTCCCATGGAAAAGCAAACATGGACGTGTTAATAGCTTTAGGAACTTTAACAGCCTTCTTAACAGGACCCGCCATTTTTTTCAGTCCTATACTGAACTACGCCGGAGTAGCTGGAATGATCATGTCCTTTCACCTTCTGGGAAGGTATATAGAAGCAAAAGCAATGGGAAGGGCTTCACAGGCCATCAGAAAATTACTCCAGTTAGAAGCAAAAACCGCTCGTATTATGGTTGACGGAGAAGAAAAAGAGGTCCCAATCGACGAGGTTGAAATAGGCAACGTGATGATCATCAGGCCAGGAGAAAAAATCCCAACCGATGGAATCATCGTTGAAGGTCAAAGCTCTGTGGATGAGTCCATGGCTACTGGAGAATCAATGCCTGTTAATAAAAAAGGGGGTGACGAAGTCATAGGTGCTACTGTAAACCAACGAGGCTTGCTAAAAGTAAAGGCAACTAAAGTTGGACAGGACACATTCCTATCTCAAGTCATCAAACTTGTAGAACAAGCTCAAGGCTCTAAAGTTCCAATTCAGGAGTTCGCTGATCGAGTGGTGAGCTACTTTGTCCCAACCGTTCTTGGACTGGCATTCTTCACTCTTGCCTTTTGGTTTATTGTGCCAGATTTGGCTAGAGGAATAACTATTTGGGCTCAACCCTTCATACCTTGGGTAAATCCTGATTTGGGAGTGGCAACGCTTGCAATCTCTGCATTTGTTTCAACACTTGTAATTGCTTGTCCCTGTGCTCTTGGATTAGCAACTCCAACTGCACTAATGGTTGGAAGTGGTATGGGAGCCGAAAACGGAGTGCTGATACGTAACGGAGCAGCACTACAAACGCTCAAAGACATTGACACAATCGTCTTTGACAAAACGGGAACAATTACAAAAGGAAAACCTGAAGTAACAGACATTGTACCCGCAGAAGGATATACCAAAGAAGAAGTTCTTCGTTTGGCAGCAAGCGTTGAAGTTGGATCAGAACATCCGTTGGGCGAGGCCATACTGCGAAAAGCAAAGGAAGAGAATCTAGAATTGTTCAAAGTTGAGGACTTCGAAGCGGTGACTGGGAGAGGCGTTAGAGCTAAGGTCAGTTCTTCTCCTATGAAATTTGTATTTGTTGGGAACAGAAAGCTGATGGAAGACGAAAAAGTTGACTTCAAGTCTTTGGAAGATGATGTTAAGCGGCTTGAAGAGGAAGCGAAGACGACAATGATGGTAGCTAACGGTCAAAGGATTGTTGGAACTGTGGCTGTTGCTGATACTATCAAAGAAGATTCGGTGCGGGCTATAGCGGAACTTGAAAGTATGGGACTTAAAACCACTATGCTTACTGGTGACAATATTCGCACGGCAGAGGCAATCGGAAAAAAAGTGGGTATTTCAAGGGTTTTGGCGGAAGTATTACCTGATCAAAAGGTTAGGGAAATTCAAGAGTTGCAGGAAAAAGGTGAAACGGTTGCTATGGTTGGTGATGGAATTAATGATGCTCCTGCTTTGACAGCTGCTGATGTTGGAATAGCTATCGGAACTGGAACAGATATTGCCATCGAATCTGCTGATGTAACATTGGTGAGAGGGGATCTATCTAGCGTGGTTACTGCTATAAAGTTGTCCCGGAAAACTTTTGGGAAGATTAAGCAAAATCTGTTCTGGGCATTCTTCTACAATGTTGTTGCGCTTCCTTTGGCTATGATAGGGTTAGCGCACCCAGCATTAGCGGAGGTTTCTATGGCTATTAGTTCAGTTACTGTTGTGACAAACGCGAATCTTCTACGAAGGGTCAGGGTTCGTCCAGAATATAAAGAATAAAAATAGCAAATACTAACAAAAAGGTCAATAGGAGGTGAGAAAGTATGGCTATAGATCCAATTTGCAATATGGAAGTAGACGAGAATTCCGCAAAATACAAGACTGAATATAAGGGAAAAACATATTACTTCTGTGCTCCAGGTTGCAAAAAAACTTTTGAAAATAATCCAACGAAATATACTGACGATGTTTCATCTGGCTCAAGACAAATGGGGCATTCTTGCGGTTGTTCAATGTAAAAAGACATATTGAGCTTAATCCTCCATCCTTTTCTTGACATTTAGCAACAGGTGGTTTACATCCTGAAACTTTGAAATCAAGTTATTGTTTTCATAATACATCCCATATTTCGCAGCCTACCTCATTTTTTTCTTTGGAAGTTAGAAGTTTCCAAGTTTTCAATCTAAAAATAACGTCTCGTATCTCCTTCGATTTGCTATAAAAAACATCCGTCGAATAATGGAGTCCGCAATTATTTTTGCTTGCGAATAAAGTAGTACCTATAATGAAATTTTATCTTATCTATCTTTGACATCCGAACTGGTGGTTTCTGAAATAGAAAGTATGCCAAAGCAAGTACAAAGCTAGGTCTGTCTGGGTGTTCTGGAAAAGTCTCCGAGATTTTTTTGTGGGTGCTGATCAAGCAAATCCAAAACGGCGTACCAAGTCTTACAATTCAACCGTTAATTCGTGACCTAGAAATCTTAAGAGCCACGAGGAGAGCATCGGATCGAACCAAACTTAGATAGGCGCAACAATGCCCAATTACGCTGAAAAAAACCTCAAATTTTGCTTCTTATGGAATTTGGAGCCTACGGGGAGCGTTTTAATCTAGGCGTATATACTTGTATATATGTTGATAAACCATCGCAAACAAGAAAAAGGTCCTCCTCAGCATCAATAAAGAGATTGTTCTAACAGCGAAAGATTTAGGCTTAAATTTGTCCAAAGTCTCTGAAAACGCCTTGAAAGAGGCCATACGGAGATTGAAAGGATTGAACTCCGAAAAGGCTGTCCAGATGGCACCCATTGTGGGGAAAAACGGCGTAGATGGTGCGGAGGGTGGGACTTGAACCCACGAAGGCCTGAACCAAAGGATCTTAAGTCCTTCCCCTTATCTTAGGCTTTTTCTGGCCGCCTATTTAGACCTGGCTCGGGTACCCCCGCATCAACCCTTACATTTCATACAGAATAATAGTTAAAGTTTTTTACGTTTCTTCAAAATCTTGAATGCAAAAGAGGCTAGTTACTGTAAAAAGTTTAAATCACAATAAAAAATATTTGGAGAAGAACTAAATATTGAGAAGCTTTTTTTTATTAATTTAAGAATATTAAATCAAAAATTAGGTTTATTTGGATATAGTGATTTCGGCGAGTTCCAAACTATTTCCACAATAGGGACATAGTTTAAAATCTGCTCTTATCGGATGATTACAAGAATGACACTTCAAAGGAAATAGTACTTTTTCTTCCAAGGTTATCAATTGTGTTGTAATTTTGCTTAAATCTTTTCTTGTTTTGTCCATAGACGCTTTAATTGGTGCTATCTCTCTAACCTCACTTCTAACATTTCGAATCAAGTCTTTTACGTGACATAATGTTTCACTATCCGACTCCATTGTTTCATACATTAAATCAAAAAGTTCGCCTTTTCCATCAATAACTTTCGCTTCATCTGATGATTGTTGTTTTGCTTCAGAGAGTATTTTATTAAGAAAAAGTTCTACGGGATTATCAAATGCAATAATACAAGTTATACCCCAAAGAATGGCACAAGTTGCTGCTGATAAATAGAAATAAATTTGTGAAGACGATTACGTAAACTAGAAAAAGAGCAGGGAAAAGTGGAGTTAAAACATTACTCCGAATTGGGTTCACTTGATGAGGCTATGGAAATCTTCTTTAATCTCCATCAAAAAAGATGGATCAGAAAAGGTGAACCAGGAATTTTCGGAAAAAAGAAAACTCAAGAAATCACTATGCAAACTATAAAGTTTTTTGCTGAAAGAAATTGGCTTAGATTACATTTTTTAACAGTAAACAATAGACCTGTAGTAACGTCTTTAGATCTGGAATATGGAGGAAAAATGTATGGTCACCTATGCGGTTTTGATCCAGATTTTGCTAAATACAGTGTGGGCAATCTATTATTGCTGAAAATCTTGAAACAATGTATTATAAAAAAATATCTGAATACGATTTCATGCAAGGGGACGAATCCTACAAATTTGACTGGACAAAAAAATATAGACAAAACATGAATGTAAAATTCTTCAACAAGAAATTTTCGTCGATGATTATAAGCATAGGTTTAATGGGTTATCAACTAGTCGGTTTAAGTCTCAAACTGTTTACAAAGATTAAAAATCGAATAAGCCCCAAATAAATATTTTAAAAGATGTTTAAGATAAATAGGTGAAATTAAAAAATCAACATTTATTAAGATCTCTTCTTTTTAAAAAAAAAGGGTTAAAAATTTTTTTTAAATACCTATTACTATTTTTGCTATCCAACCAATAACATAAACTAAAGTACCAACACCTATCATGATTCCAAGCATTGTTGGAAACATTGCCCTTGATCCCAAAGGAACCCATTTTGAATTACTCCAACCAGAAATGTAAATATAATAATAAAGAAGTACCAATCTTTTTTTATTAAGAATAAACCAATAAAAGTAGTCATATAACTAAAAAGTGTTTAATATCCCAATAAAGAGCAGATTTTTAACTCGTGGATATCGTTTTTAACCAAAAATATCTAAGTTAGAATTAGTACAAACTAAATTTCAAGTTTTCGCATAATCTCTTTATTTAAGCAAGGAATAAAATTGCTAGGAAGAACTATTTATGGAATTAAATACGACAACAATTACTCAAAAAGTAACAATTTCTGCACACCCAAGGGAAGTTTTTAATGCAATCTTGAATCCGAAAAAGCATTCAGAGTTCACAGGAAGTAAAGCTACTGGTAAAGAAGTTGTTGGAGCAAAAATTACGGCTTGGGATGGATATATAACGGGTAGAAATATTGAAATTGAAAAAAATAAGCGAATCGTGCAAGAGTGGATTACAACTGATTGGCCTGATAAATATCCACCGTCTATACTAGAATTTAATTTTAAACTTGTTGATGAAAAGACAGAATTAACGATAATTCATTCTAATATTCCAAAGGATCAAGAGGAAGAATTAAAACAAGGTTGGATTGACTTCTATTGGAATCCATTGAAGAATTATTTTAACAAACGAGTTTAATTAGAAATAAATGGTTATACAATTAAAGCATGCGATAACAACTATCACATAACGAATAGATTCAAACAAACTTAATAGAAACCAGTAAAAAGACAACTAAACTAATTTAAGTTTCAAACAACCACTTGTCAGAAGAAGAGACAAGTAAGAACAAACATTTCTAGTCTTGGTGAAAACAAAGTGAAGTTGCGACTACGTATTACAAAAAAAGAAACAAAAGATCATTCCAAGACACAATACAAATTTGCCGTAATAGATAAAGATAAATCAAAAAGTTATCCAGAAAACTTTGTTTGTATGTTACCAAAAAGTATCAAACTAAAATCTAAACCAGTTAATATTTTTGAAAAAGTATTTGGTAACGACAGTATTGAAATAGCAAAAGATTTACTAAAAAAAGCTTTACGGTTACGACCTGATTCAGAAACAAAAAAAGAAATAAGAGAACGACTAAAAAATTTAGAACCCAAACCAAAGAATCTAGCTAAATGCAACGTGTGCAAAAAAGATTTTGAATATAAAAAGTACAGGTATGGAAGGCAAAAAATCTGTACTGTATGTAGAAACAAAAAGCTTTTAGATTAAAATATTACAAAAGTACCATCAACTGAGGTTTTTCGATTGGTAAATTAGTTCCTTAAAATTTTTAATATTTGTTTTTCGAGTTTCAATTATTTTAAGACCAGTAAAATCTAAAAAATTTTGGATTTGATCTTTGTAATCATTTAGGTTTCCAAGTGTATCCAAAAGAATTATTCCTTCACAACCATCAAACATTATCTTAAAAAGATGTTTTTCATCTTTTGGAATAGTTTGAAAAACCCAATTAAAAGATTTTATCCATCCTGGGCTAAGAAAAATCTTCCTACCTGTAGGATCAAGTGTAAGATATTTTCCTTTTCCACCCAATAAACAATCTATACAATTTACTGCATCAACTTTTACTACACCAAATTCTTTTGCAAGTCTTTCCATCTCACCATTTGCACCTAGACAGTAGTCACCATAAACTAACACAATTTTTTTAGAGGATTGCTCCGTACAGCGGTTTAATATTTTTTTTAAAGCTTTTTCTAAAAGTTCATAGTCTCTATGGAGACTCCAATCAAGATAAACAACTTCAAAATTTTTATTTAAAAAAAGTTTTTTTATTTCATCTTTTAAGATACTACAAGAAACAAGATAAGGTTTAGTAGACAAGCCAAAGCGCCTCTTAATTCAACTTTTTTTAGATAAATAAATCAATATTGTTTGTCCTATTTTTTTAGTTGATCATTATTTCTAAAAGCATCTAAAAAATGGTGCAATCCTAGCCTAGGATGAAGAAACATCATTCGTGGACCAACATAATTAAAGATCTTTTCAGTAGACTTTTTGTTCGGAAAATTATAGCAAGTTAACCCACATCTACCACACACAGGTTTTTTCTCCTGGTAACGGCAATTCTCTAATCTGTTTTTAGCATACAATCCTAAGTTAAAACATTTATGGCAGGGCGCATTTTCATAGCCATGATGATCTTTGCAATAGATAAGAATCATTGCATCAACCATTCTTTTTTCTCGTTCAATTATCTTTGGTTCAATACATGATGATTCATTTGAATTGATAAAATTCATAAATAATCTAGCTGATCAATGTTTTTCAGTTATTTTATGTTTTCTTTTTTTAAGTTAAATTATACAATAATTTTTCTTAAGCTGTCTATTCAAAGTTTGTATACTGAATGGATTTTTATCCTAATGTTACCATGTAAAAATCTGAAATCTTGATATTATAATAAGTAAATAAATATTGGAGTTTAGTGAGAGCACTATTTTTCTTAGCTATTATTAATAATCTAGTAAATCGAAGATTATCTTTTTCTTAATCGATAATTACAGACAGAATGATCATTATAATCTTACAAATGCTTATATTGAAATTGAATATTAGGAGCTCTATGGTTTTCCATATAAGGCGCAAAGATAGAGAAATTACTATTAACAATCATCTAAAAGAAGCACTAAAAACAGCGTCTCATATTACAATAGCTCTTTGCAAAAACAACGAGCCTTATTTAGTCTCGTTGAGCCATGGTTATGATGAAAAAAAGAATTGTCTTTATTTTCATTGTGCTAGCAATGGAAAAAAAATTGACTATCTAAAATCAAACAATAAAGTGTGGGGACAAGCAGTTCAAGTTTATAGAGTTAAAGAAAAGTGTGATTATGATTATACATCAGTGCATTTTAAAGGTAAAATATTTTTAATAAATGATTTAAGCGAAAAACAATATGCCAGGCAAATTATGATACGTCAACGCTCGCCTAATCCTGAGGAATACTTGAAAAAAATAATAGCAGAAAATCTGACTAAAACTACTATGGGAAAAATAGAAATCAGCTATATAACTGGAAAAAAAACTAAAGACTAAATATACATAAATTGATCACAGATTCCAAACATAACATTAATAATTATTTTAAAATAAGGATACACAAAACATGTTTATGTTAAAAGTATCAAAAATAACAAATAAGTGTTAAGATAAATTAAAAAAAAGGAGTTATTAAGAAAAAACAGTTTATTTGGTCTTAGGAAGCTTAATAACTAAAAATTTGAAATACCCAACACCAGTATTCTCAAGCAAATGAGGAATACCTTTGGGACTTTCAATTAGCATGTTTCTTATTACTTCTTGTTTTTCATTCCCAATTACAACGTTTCCTCTACCTTCAAGAATATAGAAAAAAACATCTACAGGCGTAGTATGAAGCTTTAGAGCTTGTTTAGGTTTGAGACAAATAAAAATGGTTTTACAATCTTCTGAATCATAAATTTTCTTAGCTTCTACACCATGAGGATTATCAAAAGGATTTACGCTATCAACCTTAACAATTTTCATAACAAAATCACAAAAGTAAAACAACAACAGACCCTTATGAGGATTACTTAGTTAAAAAAAATAATAATAACTTTTTTCGATCATTTTTTTTATCTAGAAGTAACTGTAAACTTAGACATTAAGAAATTTAGTAACAGATTATTTTTTTTCCTTCCTCAATGGAAACAGAAAAATATTGGTTTTATCATAATATTCTTTTAGAGAGAGTAATAAAATGGTGGAATACATTCAAGGAACTCCACCTGATAGATGGCATTGGTGCAAAAACTGTACCCAATATCCCTTAGGCATTGATAAGAGGCGTTCCAGGAGACCAGAGTATGATCTTTGCGATCAGTACAAAAAACTAGAAAAAAAACAAGTTTGCATTAATTGCTAGCAAATCAGGTTTACTTGTCTCAATTGGAGGGTTCTATTGGTTAGGCAATAGAATAAATCTTAAACCTCACCTATTTTTTAAAGGATATAACGAGATAATATTTTTATTGAGTTGGATCAATTGGAAAAATGGAAATCTTTATTGAATAAGGATCCTACAAACTGGCTTCTAGAAAAGAATAATCCATCAGTAAGATACTTCACCCTTACTGAAATACTTAACAAATCTGAAAATGATGATAAAGTAATAGCCACAAAAGATGAAATTATGAAAAAAGGACCAGTACCAAAAATTCTAAATAAGCAAACAAAAGACGGATATTGGGAATCCAAAGAAAGAGCATACAATTCTAAATACAAAGGTACAGTTTGGCAATTAATTATTCTAGCAGAATTAGCTGCCAACAAAAAAGAAGAACGAATAACACGTGCTTGTGAATTTATTCTCAGTAATTTACAGGATTATGAAAGTGGAGGATTTTCTGTATGGCACAGCTCCAAGACTGGGGGAGGGAGATACAGTGGTGTTATTCCTTGTCTAACTGGAAATATGGTATGGAGTCTTATCAAGTTTGGTTATCTTGACGATATTAGAGTTAAAAATGGAATAAAATGGATAACTACTTACCAAAGATTTGATGATGGTATAGAACAAAGACCTAAAGGTTGGCCTTATGACAAGGCTACAAGCTGTTTTAGTAATCATTCTTGTCATATGGGTGTTGTGAAATCACTTAAAGCATTAGCTGAAATTCCAGTAGAAAAAAGATCCGAAGAAGTTTCTACAACAATTGAAAGGGCAGTTGAATATTTGCTAAAACATCATATACATAAAAGAAGTTATAACCTAAGCAAAGTATCAAAACCAAGTTGGTTACGTTTTGGTTTTCCTTTAATGTACCAAACGGATGTTTTGGAGATCTTAGGAATATTAACTAAGCTTGGATACAATGATAGTAGAATGCAAAAAGCTATAGATCTAGTAATTTCTAAACAAGATGAAGAAGGTCATTGGAAATTAGAGAGCACTTTTAATGGTAGATTCCAAACAAATATTGAAGAAAAAGGCAAACAGAGTAAATGGATAACATTAAAAGCATTAACAGTTTTGAAGAGGATCTATCACTAATTTCAGGAAAATTGATTCATTAAAATTTATGCAGGAATCAAGGTTATTAAAAAGTTAAAAAATTGATTTAGAAGAATATTGGTGATTTCATATTTTTTACATTCTTTCTTGTCTTTAATTTAATAACTATTCTTCTTTTAGTAACTTTCTTATTTTTATTTGTCTTTCTTTTACTAGCAGATCTAGCCTTAACAACAGATCTAGCCTTAACAACAGATCTAGCCTTAACAACAGATCTAGCCTTAACAACAGATCTAGCCTTAACAACAGTATTTTTCTTTT
>PVMS01052295.1_pt1 | contig 16409 bp, 9 predicted proteins | sample 1853461 | NCBI WGS metagenome assembly PVMS01 (sample SAMN08582032, study PRJNA380276) | Marine sediment metagenome, whole genome shotgun sequencing project. | isolation source: ocean sediment barecode stripped | collected 2017 | reverse complement strand
TGCGGTTGGAAGCTGGGCGAGTTCAAAGGAGCGGTGCTTGGATTCGCAGCGTCGGACGCGGTGCTTTACCTCGCGTCTGTGGTCGGCCTTGTGGGCTTTGGCCTCGATGATCGCAAGACCGACCTCAAGATGACGATGCTCGTGGCCATTTCTTCGGCGGCAGCGTGGTTGATAGCCCAAGGTGTTTCCCGAATTGGTGGGGATAATGTCTGGCTGCAGGCGCTGGTCGTCGCGGCCGTGGTTTCGGCGATTTGGGGGTGGCCGCTTTCGAGGCTGTGGCGTCGCTACCAAGACACCGGGCACGTGTTCTTTGGAGACGAAGAGGTGTAGAGCCTAACCGAGCAGCGCGGCTATACTTCAGCCGAGGCGGCCACCGGCCGGAGCGCCCCAAGTTCGCAGCATGTCCTACTATACCGAAGGCAACATCTTAAGCATTCTAGCTTTCTTCGTCTGGGTTCCCGTCGCGCTCTACGGCAGCTGGCGATTGCCTCCAGCGAAAGCGATGGCCTGGCTCTATCTCGGCGGGCTGCTGCTCCTTCCCCAGGTTGTCTTCTTCAAGCCTGCGGGGCTTCCCGAGTTCGGCAAGCTCGAGCTCATCGCACTGTGGATTTTCGTAGGCGCCTTGCTTTTTCATCGTGAGCGCCTCAAATCACCGCCGCGAAACTGGTCGATCCGAGTGTGCATCGGCCTCCTCGTGATCGGGGCAGCCATCACGATATTCACGAATTCGGATGAGATCGGGATCGGTTCCCGATACCTTCCCGGTCAGATCCCCTACGACGCGGTGCACGAGGTTATCAATGCTTTGCTTCATTCCATCCTCCCGTTTTATCTCGGCGCAGTGATGTTTCGAACATCTTCAGACCTCCGAGTGCTGTTGAAGGCGGTCGTCGTCGCTGCCCTCATTTATTCGCTCTTACAGATCTTGGAGATGATCCTCAGCCCGCAGCTACACCGTTGGGTCTATGGGTTTCATCAGCACTCCTTCGGCCAGGCCATGCGTGGGGGAGGCTACCGGCCGATGGTGTTCATGGAGCACGGGCTTGCGGTCTCGCTCTTCACCTGCCTGTCGGTCGTCGCTGCGGCCTCGCTCTACAAAGCCAAGGAGACGCTGTTCAACCGCCCCTTGGGCCGGGCGACGGTCTACCTATGGGTCATCGTCGCAGCAGTGAGAAGTTCGGCTGTTCTCGTTTATAGCTTCATCGCGGTGCCGCTCGCTCTTTTGGCCTCAACCCGAGCCCAGGCTAGGGCCTCTGCGGCGCTGGTGGCCGTGCTCCTACTCTACCCCGTAGCTCGCGCGGCTGATCTGGTTCCGGTCGAGGACCTCCGAACCGTGGCCGAGGAGCAATTCGGAGCGGAGCGTGCGCACTCCCTCATGTTTCGATTCGAAAACGAAGAGCGTCTCCTCGATCGCGCAATGGAGCGGCCCTGGTTCGGTTGGGGCCGCTATTGTCGAGCTTGTCTGTTCGAGCCGTGGACCGGTAAAGGCAGGTCGGTGCGCGACGGCACGTGGCTCATCCAGCTTGGCGACTTGGGCTTCGTCGGTTTCTTCGGAAGGTTTCTCCTCCTGTGGTTTCCGGTCATCGCGCTCGTGCGGCGATTGAAGCTCGTTTCCCGGAGGTCCGATCGCCATCTTCTTGCTGGGCTATCCCTCATGATTGGCGTGTCGGCGTTCGATTTGATTCCGAACGCCGACTACACGCGGTTCGTTCTTGTTCTAAGCGGCGCCTTGTTGGGCTGCCTAACTGGTATCGTGCACGAGGCCGCTTTGGTTAGACGACGGCAAAGGTTGTCTCGCGCTGCCGCGGCGAAGACGGCGGTCGGACCCGTGCCAGCGGCTCTTCTCGGCCTGGCCAGCGTCCTCACCTCGTGGGTCATCCCGGCTTCTGCCCTGGCGGAGCCGGATGCCGTCGGCGGGGGCTTCACGAGCTCGGGGCTCGTAGGTGCGTACTACGCAGACACCGAGCTCGAGGGAGCGCCTTCGTTTACGCGCCGGGACGTGAGAATCGACTTCGACTGGGATGGTGTGCGACCGGTTGGGGGCTCCACCGCCGAGCCCTATCGGTCGTTTCCGAGACACGGATTCTCGGTTCGCTGGCACGGTGGAATCATCGCGAGATTCGACGAGGCCTATCGGCTCCGAGGTGACGTCGAAGGCGGAATCCGTATCCGCGTGCGGGGTCCAGGCAAGTCGGCCTGGACGATCCTGGTCGATCGATGGAACGACACGGGCAAGTTCCAGTCGAGCCCTTTCTCTATGCAGGCGGGAGAGATATACGACATTGAAGTCGAGTATCGCGCGACCAACGAACGCTCCCGTTGTAGGCTCGAGTGGGAAAGCGAGAGCACGCCTCTCGAAGTGATCGACCCGGTCCGACAGCAGGGGCTCAACATCGCAAGTAACGTCTGGGCCGACTATGTCTGGGCGGACCTCATGAAGAGCCGGCGCTACGACGAGGGCCGGGAAACGATCGACGCGCGCGGATGGCCGACGGCCTCGCGATTCTACCTCATCGTCAGCGAGCTGGAACACTCGCGCGACCCCGAGATGTCGGGCAGCTATCTACTGCGATTCAGTGGGCGAGCGAGGGTTTATTCGGACTGCTGTGTCGACACGGCGTTCCAGGCCAACGGACGAGTGTTCGAGGGGAAGCTACCTCGAGGGGTGGGATACGACCCCGTGACGAATCGCACCACCGCCGTGATGAGCCTTTCGGGGTCGCGGTCGATGGTGTTCTTCGAGGAGGCAGCGCGGAACTCCGACGGTCGCGAGACCGGCCTCTCCGACATCCAACTCATGCGGCCCATCGCGCCAGGGAGCCGTCAACACCATAGGGTCGACGAGGTCGTCTATCGACCGTTCAAGCAGGTCCTTCAAGACAACTTCACTCTGGTGCGCCGGCTCGGGTCTATTTATGAAGGCGGGGGAGATTGGTCGCAGCGCACCCTTCCGGACTATGCGTTCTTCATCGGGATGAATAGGCAAGAGAATTGGGAGTACCTGGTCATCCTCGCCAACGAGACCAGCCGTGACCTCTACATCACGATCCCGATCGGCGCGGACGACGAGTACTTTGAAAAGCTCGCCCGACTCTTGCGCTACGGCTCCGATGGCCACGAGCCTTACAGGGGCCCCGTCGCCGAACCCATTTACCCGCCGCTCAACTCGAATCTCAGAGTGTACGTCGAGCTGGACAACGAGATTTGGAACTGGGCGTTCCCGACCACGCAAGTGGCGCAGCGCCTCACTGAGGAAGAATACCACCGGCGTTCTCCGACTTGGAAGGCCATCAACTACGACGGTCAGGCCGGCGAGCCATCAGGCATCACCGCGATCAGACGCTGGCACGCCGTGAGAACGGTTGAAGCGAGCAATGCCTTCCGGAGAGTTTGGGGTGACGCGGCCATGGGGGCTCGGGTGCGGGTGCTTCTCGAGTATCAGTACGACAACTTCCAGGACACCGCATTGTCCTCTCTCGATTTCATCGACGGGTACTACAACAACCGACGGAACGAGAACGTCGAAGAGCCACATCCGGTGAACTTCTTCTTGTGGGGCGGTGGCGGCGCCGCTTACTATGGCCTTGCGAATCCGACTGGAGAGCAGAGTCACACGGTCGTTCGGGACCCTAGCTTCGAGGCCACGCCGATCGAGCCGAGCTCTGTCCGGGCTCGGCCGAGCGGCACGGCCTGGACCTTTGCGGGTCGAGCTGGCTTGATTCGTCCGGAAGGCGCGAAACAGATCGCTGGCTTCGACAACCTCCCCTCTCCGAGCTCGGGCAAACAGGCCGCGTTTCTCACTGAGAATGGCTCGATCAGTCAGCGCGTGCGGTTCACCAAGCCCGGCACGTATGCCATCGCATTCAACGCAGCGGGCGCTGCACAGGGCTGGCCGGAGTATCACCCATTCGATATCCTAGTGGACGGCCGTAAGGTGAGCCCCCGAGAGCAAAGCGATCATCGCGTGAGCCCTGCCAGGGCTCTCATCGGAGGTTGGGGGCGAAACATGAACAGCCTCGAGGAAGAGTGGGGCAGCGCGATATTCCAGATCGAAGAGGCAGACACGCTCGAGATCACGTTCGTGGGCCGTGAGGTCGATCACGTGGAGCCGAGCTATCTGCTGATCGATAACGTCCGCATCGTCAGCGCTGACGCGCTCGTCACGAGTGGATTCGACGAAGGCGAGGCGCAGGGTCAGGAGAGCGAACCGGACCTGGCGCTCGGGTTACGACGCCAAGCGAGGTACGCGCGGGCATTTGGACTCGAGGTCGTCGCCTATGAGGCAGGTTGGGGGGTCGGCGGGGATTTCCACAGCGTGCCCATCCAGAGTTGGTGCAAGCTTGCCGATTCGCGAGCTGCCGAGGTCAACGACCGCGCGATAGGCTACTGGGACCAGTCGGGGAGTTTCCTCACGGTCTGGGGCGTCTACCTGTACTGGCCCACCTATGATTTGGAAGGCGCAGCCGAGTACCCCATCATGCAGAGCTTTCGCCGAGCCTCGCAGCGTCTGCGGTCCGAGCCGACGTACGGTCGATCCATTCCTGCGACGCTGCGCCCGAGCGAGACGGACTGGTCCCACCAAAACGACTCCAACGAGAGCTCGTGGCGGCGTTTCATACCGTGGCTCGACGACCCCGTGGACGGGTGGCACTCGTGGATGCTGATCGCCCCAAAGACGGGGACGTACACCTTGCGCATCTATGGGCGAGGCACCGGCCGCCTGGTCGTCGAAGTTGACGGGGATCCCGTTGCGGAGCTCAAATCTCTCTCGTCGGCGGGCGATCAACCCGTCCAGGTGATGCTGACGCAAGGTGCCCATGCCGTGCGTGTGGTTACGGTTGGCAGCAAGCTCGAGTTCAATCGCGTGGAAGTCGGCCCGTGAATGGAGTCCGGCAAACGAATGCGCGTCGTCGTCGCGGTACGTCATGAGAGTCGCCTACTTGATGAACACCTACCCGGTCCCCAGTACGACGTTCATTCGCCGGGAGATCCACGCGCTCGAGGAAATGGGGGTCGCAGTGGAACGCTTCGCTGTTCGAAGGTGGACCGAAGAGTTGGTCGATTCCAGAGATGTCGAAGAACGAGGCAGGACCACATACTTACTCACCGGGAATAAGCTCGGCCTGTTCGCCTCGTTCGCGAAAGAGCTCCTCGTCAATCCAATGGGCTCGCTGAGAGGACTCAAGACTGCATACCGGGTGTGGCGCGCTGCTGGCGGAGGGTTCGTCAGGCATGCTGCCTACCTGCTCGAAGCAGTAAGCCTTCGACAACGCATGGCAGCAGCGAAACTCCGCCATGTTCACGTGCATTTTGGAACTAACGCTACCACCGTGGCGATGCTGTCCCACATCATGGGTGGGGCTACGTACAGCTTCACGGCGCACGGCCCGGATGAGTTCCTGGAGCCCTTCCGCTCGAGCTACGACCTCAAGGTTCGTGAGGCCGCGTTCGTTGCGGCGATCTCCAACTTCTGCCGGGTTCAGCTCGCGCGTATCGCCGGGATGGAGTGCTGGGATAAGATCCGCATCGTGCCCTGCGCCTTGGACCTGCGGGAGTTCCAGAAGACTTCGACGGACACGGAAGGCAACCAACAGCTGCTGTGCATTGGCCGCTTGTGCGCGCAGAAGGCTCAAACACTCTTTCCAGACGCCGTCGAGCCATTGTCCGATGAGTTTCCGAACCTGAAGATCGTTCTCATCGGCGACGGAGAGACCCGTCAGGAGGTCGAGCGTAAGATCGCGGCAAAAGGCTTACAGCGACACTTCGAGCTTCTTGGCTGGTGCTCCAATGAAGAAGTTCGCGCACATCTCGCCGATGCGAGGGCCATGCTGCTGCCGAGCTTCGCCGAGGGGTTGCCGGTATCAATCATGGAAGCCTTCGCCCTCGGGAAGCCCGTGATCTCGACGTACATCGCCGGCATTCCCGAGCTCGTTGACTCGTCTTGCGGATGGATCATCCCCGCCGGAGATGTCGCGGCATTGACGTCCGCGCTGCGCGACTGCCTGACGACGGACGAGACCGCGCTGACCGCCATGGGCAACGTAGGTCGGGCCCGAATCGAGGCGCGCCACGACATCCGCCGGTCCGCGAAGCTCCTTCGCGAAGGTTTTGAACGCTACGGAGGCGCATGAAGGTACTCGTCGTCGTACTCAACTACCGGACGCCCAGGCTGGTAGTCCGCTGCCTCGAGTCGTTGGAGCACGAGGTCGAGCAGATTGGAGCGATGCAGGTCGTGGTCACCGACAACGACTCCGGAGACGACTCGGTCGAAATCATCGGTTGCGCAATCGAGGCGAACCGGTGGGACTGGTGCACACTGATGCCCCTGCCGCACAACGGTGGATATAGCTCGGGAAACAACGCCGGGATCCGACCGTACCTCGATTCGGAAAACGCGCCCGATTATGTGATGCTGGTCAACCCCGACGCATACGTGCATGAGGGTGCAATCAATACGCTGCTCGAATTCATGGAGAGCCGGCCGCACGTCGGTATCGCCGGCGCCCGCGTCGAGGACGGTGACGGTAAGCAGGCCCATTCTGCGTTTCGTTTCCCAAGCGTTGCGAGCGAGCTGGTCAACGGATTCAAGCTCGGCATGCTCACCAAGCTCCTGAATGAGCGACAGCTTCTGTACGACCTCGGGGACGAGGCGATGCAGGTCGACTGGGTCACTGGCGCGGCCATGATGATCCGCAAGAGGGTACTGGATGAGATCGGGCTCCTGGACGATGGGTATTTTCTGTACTTCGACGAGGTCGATTTCTGTTTTCGCGCGCGGCAAGCTGGTTGGCCCGCGTACTACGTACCGGACAGTTGCGTCACACACCTACAGGCGCAGGCGACCGGAATCACCGACCAGCGCGAAGGGCCGCCCCGGCACCCGGACTACTGGTTCGAGTCACGACGACGGTTCTTCGTGAAGAATCGCGGCAAGGTTCACGCGTTGCTAGCGGATCTGGCATTTCTGAGTGGCTACACCACGTTTCGCGTCCGGCGTGTAATCCAACGGAAGCCGGACGATGACCCGCCGTGGTTTTGGTTCGATTTCGTACGCAACAGCACCCTGCTAAAAGGGTTCGACGTTCAGCGAAAGAACTCATCCGTGGGGTCGTGAATCCCGCGCTTGATCAGCACGTCTCTGGAGGACTCCGGCGACCAACCGAACCGTTCCCTCGTCTTGGTCGGGTCGAAGGTGGAGCCAAACGTGCGCCCGCGCCAATCGGCATAGCTGGGCCTCGATTCCCGTCCGGCAAACGATTTGATAGCCCACTTTGCCATTGCTTCACCGTACAGCCGCAACGGTGACGCCGACACCCGGCGCAGCTTGATGTCCGCGCGACGTTCGAGCTCGTCCAGATACTCGTTGGCCGTGATACAGGGATCGCTGGTGAGATTGAAGGCCTCGCCTTCGATGCCTGACACATCGATCGCTTTGACCATCGCATCGGCGACATCTTCGACCAACACGATTGGCAGGGGGTTGTTGCCATCTCCATAGAGGCGCGCGACTGACGGGTACGGCCACGCCGCGACGCCCCAGTGACGTGGGTTGCCTCCCTTACCCAACACGATACCGGGACGGAAGATCACGGCCGGTAACCCGGAAGACCTCCAAAGCTGGAGGAGCTGTGCCTCGTTCTCCGCCTTTGGCGCACGTATGCATTCGCTCGCAACATCGACGGTACCGGCTTGCTGTCTTCGGTGATGGAAACACCAGCTTTGCCGGCCTCGTAGATCGCGATCGACGAGGTGTAGTAAAGTCGTCGGACACCGTGATCGAGGCAGATCTCCGCGAGTCGACGCGTCGGCTCCACGTCGTATTTGAGATACTCTTCCCACGTATGACCGGTTCCGCGAGCGAGGTGAAAGACCTCCTCAATTCCAGGAAGGGCCGACCGAATCGACTCGGCGTCCAGGAAGTCGCCCCAAACAACGTCCACTCCGAGGTCGGCGAGGTCCGTCGCCTTGCCGGGGTCGCGAGCGAGAACGCGCACACCGTAGCCCTGCTCGACGAGGCGCCGAACCAATGCCTGCCCGATGAAACCGGTGCCACCGATCACGAGGACTGTCGGCTCGCGGTTCGCAGCGACTCGAGCCTCTGGATTGGGCTTGAAAGCGGGCACGTGGGCGCTCAGCTCGGCAGAGGCTGCGACGCGCTCTGCAAGCCTGACCGCGGCTTCGCCCATCTCGGGGCTGACGCCCTCGTCGAGCGTTCCGCCCCGGGAGTCGTAGAACGACTCGACAGCTCGCGCGATGCTGCGGCCGAATGGGCTCCCCTCGATTTTCCGGACGCCGCCTTTCGCTAGAACGAACTTTGCAAGTGTACCCGTCGCCTGCGAAACCGAGTCCTTGGCGGACGAGGTCACATCGATGTAGCGATCCACGTCCAAGAGATGCGGCGAGTGCTGGTGAACGATGTAGGTGCTTCGCTCGAAGTCTACCGAGGCGGATGCGACGCTGCCCCGAACGTGGATGTAGTGCTCCGGATATCCTTCGATGAAGGAGAAGCGAATCCGTACGCTCGTCGTGCCAACCCACCCCATGATCTCCCACCGCCGAAAAAAGTGGAGACCGCTTGGCAATGCGACCGGGTCGAACGGATGCGCCTGGACCGAATCGAGATCGCCAACCAGGTGATGACAGTGCGCGAATGAGGTCGGAGACGAAACGCTCGTAGGCTTCGTAGTAGAGGAAATTGTGACTGGTTCCGAAGGCTCGACCGTGTTCCTCCGCGAGACGACGGAGCTCGCGACACGCGTCGAACGAATGCGCCATGGGCTTCTCGACGAGCACGTCCACACCTGCCCGAAGAGCCTGCTCCGCGGGCCCCACATGAAGATGAGGCGGTGTAAGCACATGCACGACATCTATCCGTTCGGCTTTGAGAAGGTCCCCCAAGTCCGAATAGGCTCGTTCGATTCCCGCTGCCTCGGCGAAGCGTTCTGCACGCTCGCGATTGAGATCACAAACGGCACGAACCGTGACTCCGGGCACGGCTCGAGCTGCATCCACGTGATACTGAGCAATGTACCCCGCACCGACGATGGCGGCCGCAATTGGTGTGTCTGTCATTCAGTCCTCTTGTGCTCGATGATCTCGGGCTCGCGTTGGCGCAACGCATCTAAGTGAAACTGGGCAACACCGATGGCCTCCGGAAACGCCGAGAGCGCGCACGACACACCCCACGCAATCGAGTGAGTCCATGGGAAGCCACGCATGCGCGTCTGTAGAGCAACGCGCATGCCGACCGCAGGATATCGGGCGAACGCGAGGCAGGAGATGCCGAGTGTCGGCGGAGCCATCAGGAGAGCCCCCGCAGGCGCTGCAAGCCCCCACAGCAACGCTCTACGCTTCTCACGGACGAACTTGCGCTCGGGTGGCGCGCCGTGGAGACTGGACACCTGAGCGTACGCGTATCCGGCGCGTTTCGCGCGTCGCCACCACTGCCAAGCGTGGTGCATGTCGACGTCGTGAACCATGCTTTCGTGGTCCAATCGAACGAGCTGATACCCCGTTTGCCTGAGGCGCACGGCGAGCTCGTCATCTTCCGCCGCGATGACGCTGGGGTTCCAACCGCCAACCTCCTCGAGCGCGGTCGCGCGAATCATGACGTTGCCGCCGAAGCTGGTCGTCGGCCCGACCGGACCCAAGTTCCATTCGACGTCGCATATTCTGTTGTACACGGAGCGCTCGGGGTAACGCTCCTTCAGATAGCCACAGACCGCCGCTACCTGGGGATTCCGTTCGAGCTCGGCCGCGGCGGTCTCGATCCAGCTACGGTCGACTTCGCAGTCGCCGTCGACGAACTGGACGTATTCCACATTGGGGCGCTCTTGGCGTAGCCGCTCGAATCCGGCGTTTCGCGCGCGCGCAGCGGTGAAGGGTCGCGACATGTCGAGGTTGACGACCACAGCACCCCGCTCGGTGGCATCCCTACAGCTGTCATCGGTCGATCCAGAGTCGACGTAGACGAGTGGCCTGCTAGCGTCAGTGACCGCATCGAGCGCGAGAAGCAATCGCTCCCCCTCATTTCGACCGATCAGGACGACGCCAACGCGCGAGCTGCTCATGGCTCACAAAATACTGATCAATCGGCGCATAGAAAGGGGTCAAAGCCCCTTTTCCAGTTGGAGGCCGATTCCCCGGCAAATTCGGTGGTTTCAGGCCCCTGTGGACGCACCGGATCGATCAGCTCTCCAGTCCAGCTTCGTCAACCTGCCAAGACCGAGAGGATCTTCTCGGTGGCATGCCCGTCGCCGTAGGGATTGCGCGCTTGAGCCATCTCCTCGTACGCGGCATCGTCGCTCAAGAGGCTCGCGACTTCCGAGTAGATCCGTTCCGCGTCCGTACCGACCAAGCGCACCGTGCCCGCGTCGATTCCCTCGGGCCCGAGCGCCCAATCGAGGTTCTTTCGTGCGGCCCCCTGGACGACAGCGTCTGGAGCGATGTCGTTAGCCTCGAGCATCGCCCAGGCCACACGGGTGTTGTACGTGTGTGGGGTTCCGAGGTGGGTGTTCCGTCGCCATGCTCCGTCGTCGTCGAGCCTGGATGCGAGCCACGAGGCTGCGCGAGCTGCCGCGTCGCGGAACCGGGTTTCGCCGGTTTCTCGATAGGCTCGGACATACCCGAGCAGCACCTGACCCGTGTCGAAGACGATGCCTTCGTCTGGCTGGTAGCGTGGATTCGCGATCGATCCATCGGGTTCCTGCACCTCACACAGCCACTCAGAAATCGTCCGTGCGAGGGTCGCGGATTCGGAGTCTTGAAGTTGGCGGGCGAGCTCGAAGAACGTCACGGCGATGTATCCGGACGTCTCCCGGTAGGACGGCCGCCAGCCTCCCCGGATGGAATAACCGTAGCTGACGCCGCCGTCCGGGGTCGCCGCCTCAGCCCGTTTGAGCCATTCGACGGCCGAATACAGATGCTCGCCGCGGCTCTGGCGAGCTGGATGAATACCGACCGCGTCGCGGAGCACGCGCCCTGCGAACGAGGCGCCCGCCTCGGGCAAGCCTCTGCCTCTCACTCCGATGGTGTCTCGTTCGGACAGCATGAGTTGATCGACGCGGGAGCCTCGATCGCGTAGCAGTCTAGCCCGCACAATCACCCGTACCAAATCCGAGCACGGCGGCCCGTAGTAGAATGGCTAGCGTTCAGCGCGCGGTTCGCCGCCACTGCCGTTCGCGGCGGCCGAAGAGAAACGAAACGTAGAGCGGGACCTTCCAAATCATGTAAAATGGGATGAGGAGCAAATACCGGAAAGGAACGGTTTGCCGTCCGTAACGCGCCCATCCCGCTCCGACTCCAAAGGCGACCAAAGCAAGCGCGACGGCTGCGATCCAAGCCGGGAACGCTGGACCTCCGACGAGAACGAGCAAGCCGGCCAAGCCAAGGACTACGACCAAGAGCCCGACGAGCAAAGTCAGCGGCGGTACGATCAGATCTGCGCCGAGCGCGACTAGCCCCGGACTGCCGCGACGAATCCCCTCCCCGAGCAGTCGCGGGCCGTATTGCAGGAGAGTGGCGATGTGCCCGTGCTCCCAGCGTCGGCGCTGCTGCGTCGCAGCCGTCTGTCCAGTCGGAAGCTCGCTGCGTGCGCCTGCCTCGATACAGAGGATCGGCTCGTGCCCCAGCAGCGCGAGTTCGATACCCATGGCAAGGTCTTCGACGATGTTGGCGCCGAGCTCGGGGGCAGCATCGATCACGTCCCAGGGAAACGCCATCCCCGTTCCCGTCAAATGGCAGGGTTGACCGAAGCGACGAAGGCCACGGGGCCTCACACGATTGCGCACGAGCGTTGCCAAGGACGAGATCATCGACAACGGAGAACGCTCTGCTGGGTGGAAGACGTAGTCGGCTTGCACCGGCCGTCCTGTTTCGGCCACGCGTTGAACGAGGGCGTCTACCGAACTTGGTGTGAGACCGCAGTCGGCGTCGAGGACGAGTACCACGTCTGGCGGGTTTGTTTCCAAGTGATCGATGCCGTACGCCAGGGCGTAACCCTTTCCGCGCCGCTCCGGGTCCGAGCGCGCGATCACTTCCGCGCCCGCAGCTTTGGCGCGACCGGTGGTGTCATCGGTGCAGTTGTCCGCGACGACGAGCACCCGGTCGCCGGGCGCGAGTTGCGTTCGTGCTCCGGCGACGGTGGCCTCGATGCCTTTTTCTTCGTTGTGCGCAGGAACCAGCACCACGAGGGAGACGCCTGCGGGCCTCGCGACCCGCCTTCCCGAAGGAAGGAACAAGCTTGCCGCGCACTCCACGAAGAAGATCAGTGCCGGAATCGAGAGGATCGCAGCGGCGATAGCGATCGGGATCGCCAGCAAGGTCATCGCGGTCAATGTAATCAGATTGCACACGATCTGGCACGATCACGCGCCATCAGCCATAAGGCTGCAGCAGAAGCCTGGAGGCTTCGCAGTTGTTGGATTACACACAGCGATCTAAAGTTACATAAAATGACAAGTGCGGCATTCGTTCAGCTCCGTTATGGTACAGGGCCCCGCTTTGGCAGGCCGTGTGATCCCCCCTTTAACTATCACGCCTTATCCGGAGGCGAAGCCATCGTGAAAGATTAGCCGATGCCTGACTCCTCAACGTCCCGCCTCATTGCGGCCACACGCTTGGGATTCCTCGTTCTCCTCGTCTCGTCAGGTTGCTCGGACAGTGGCCTCGGAGGCTTCGGTCTTGATGATCCCGGTGATGCCGACGACTCGGGCGACCCGACGGTCACATCAGACGTCGGTTTCGAGCTGAGCACATTCAAGGCCGGGCTCGACAGTCCTCCGGTCGCGGTAGGTCCCTTTCTCGACGGCGTGTTTCCCGTGCGCACGCCGAATGCGCCAGGGAGCTCTACGTGGTCGGTCACTCAAGCGTTTCCCTCGTTGAACCTCGGTAACACGCTGGTCATCTCTGCGAATCCATCGAACAACAAGCTCTACGTTGCGACGCGCGACGGTTTGGTTCGGATGTTCGATAACGACCCGACGGTCAGCACCTATCAAGAGTTCATCGATCTCACCGATCGCGCATGGGCCGTTTGGGATGGCGGTTTTCTAGGGCTCGTTTTCCATCCCGAGTTCGGCCAGAGCGGATCGCCCTTCGAGAACTATTTCTACGTCTACTACTCGTCGCACTGTGACATCAAACCGAGAGCGGATGGCGAGGGCTACGAGACTGACCTGAGCACGTGCGATACCTCCGTACCCAAGGGCTCCACCGGCGGCTTCTTTGGCGCCTACAACCGTCTCTCCAGATTCGAGGTGGACAGCTCGGGCTTCGGCGATCCGACCTCCGAGAAGGTCATGATCCACATGCGCCTATACAACGGCTCGCACCGCGGTGGTGGTATCGTCTTCCGCGAGGTGTTGCCTGAGGGCGAGACAGTACCCATCCGATCCCTGCATGTGACGATAGGCGAGCAGTTCCGCTACGAGACCGCGCAGGATATCGCCGGCAACCTCGAGGGTGGATCGGTGCGACTCCAGGTAGACGTGCTTCCGGACGGCGCGGGCGGCTGGACCTGCCCAGCGGATAGTCATCTGCCGACTCGCGTCTATAGCACGTCGCTCGGACACGCGTCGGAGGAGTTATCGGGGCAGTGGTACTGCATTCCGGACGACAACTATTGGGCCGATGTCCCCGGGGTATTCGAGGAGTATTGCTCCGTCGGGCACCGAAACCCTCACCGCCTCGCTCTCGATCCAGTCACCAACTTCATGTGGTCGGGTGAGATCGGTCAAAGCACGCGCGAAGAGATCAACGTCATTTTCTGTGGCAACAACTATGGTTGGCCCTTCCGTGAAGGTCTCACCACGGGGGTGCGGAGTGAGCCATCGAGCTACGAGGGCACGCTAACGGACCCGGTGATCGACTTCGTCCGCAGCGAAGCAAACGCAATCATCGGGGGCTATGTGTACCGTGGTTCTCGCTATCCGGAGCTGTACGGTCGGTACCTGGCGGGCGACTACGTCACCGGAAACATCTGGGCGATCACCCTCGACCAGTCGACGATGACCGCTACTAAGGAATACTTGGCTGACTTCACGCCCGGAGGCCTCGGCACCTGGGGACAGGACAACGCCGGCGAAGTCTATCTGGGCGACGTCATCGGCGGCGGCCCTCTGTGGGAGCTGCAGCGAGACAGCCAGGCCATTGCCGATCCGCCGACGCTCTTGTCGGACTTGGGAGCCTTTGACGACCTCACCGATCTGACCCCGAGCTCGGTCTGGGTGCCATACACGCTCAACCAGCCCTTCTGGTCGGACGGCGCGATCAAGTCTCGCTGGATTGCGGTTCCCAACGACGGTCTGCGGGATACGGCTGCCGAACAGATCGGCTTCGCTGAGAACGGGTATTGGACGTACCCGATCGGCACCGTGATCATGAAACACTTCGAGCTAGCGCTCGACGAGACCGATCCTTCGATCACGACCCGTCTTGAGACGCGCTTTATGGTCCTTGGCGACGACCTGATCTGGTACGCGCTGACCTACCAATGGGCGCTAGATCAATCGGACGCGGTGCTACTGACCACCGGCGAGACGGCAGACTACACGATCGACTTGGCCACCGGCGGCACGCGGAACCAAACCTGGATATTCCCATCGCGCCTCGAGTGCATGGACTGTCACCGGCAAGAGTCCGGGGGCGCGCTCGGACCTCGCACACACCAGGTCAATGGCGACTACCTATACCCAAGCACCGGCCGTACGGACAACCAGCTCGCGACCTGGAACCACCTTGACATGTTCGCGCCCGCGCTCGACCCAGCGGCCATTCCGGCAATGCCCCGGTCGCGGGCATTGGGTGACGTAACCGCATCCCTCGAAGACCGCGCGCGCTCTTGGCTGGACTCGAACTGCTCGAGTTGCCACCAGCCGGGCACCGGCATTGCAGGGTTCGACACGAGATTCTGGACCCCGCTCGAAGGCCAGGGACTTATATGGGGTCCCGTCCGGCATGATCATGGCTTGCCGGGACTCGCGATCATCACTCCAGGGGACCCGTCGCTTTCCTCCATCTACCTCCGGATGGACGCCGTCGGCGGAATCGCAATGCCGCCGTTGGCGAAGAGCTTGCCAGAGGAGCCAGGGGTGGACCTGATGGGCGAGTGGATCCTACGCATCGACCCAGGACTCCCACAGAACGGAATCACCTACGAGTACTACGAAGACACAGTCATCGACTCCCTTGCTGACCTGGACGTCCTCGCCCCCGTGACCACGGGCGTCGTGAGTACTTTCGACATCTCGATTCGCGGTCGAGACGATGACTTCGGCTTCCGCTTCACGGCCTGGCTCCAGATCCAGATCGGGGGCGACTATACGTTCTTCACGAACTCGGACGACGGGAGCCAGTTGTTCATCAACAGCGGGCTCGTCGTCGACAACTCCGGCCTTCACTCCCCGCGGGAGGTGTCGGGGACGGTGACGCTCGTTCCCGGATTCCACGAGATCGAAGTCACGATGTTCGAGCGCGGGGGCGGCCAGATCCTCGACGTGACCTGGCAGGGTCCAGACAGCGGTGGCACGCAGCAAGCGATCAGCCCTGGTCGGCTTTTCCTGAGCATCCCGACCCCGACGACGAACGAGCCACCGGCACTGTCGCACCCAGGCAACCAGACGAGCAATGTCGGAGAGAGCGTGCTGCTCGACCTCACCGTGGACGACCCGGATGGAGATCTGCTCTATTTCGAATCGACCGGGTTGCCCACAGGGCTTTCGATCGATTCTGTGACCGGGCAAATCTCTGGTACCGCAGCGACCATCGGAACGACGACCGTCACCGTAGGTGTGAGTGACGGCCCCGAAGTCTCTTGGGTTGAGTTCGATTGGACGGTCGATCCAGGCTCAGGTCCGTCTTGCGGCGACGGGATCGTGGAAGGCACCGAGGAGTGTGACGACGGCAACAACACCAATGGCGACGGATGCGCCGCCGACTGCACGGTTGAGATCGCCCCTGTTTGCGGCGACGGGATCCTGACGCCGCCCGAGGAGTGCGAGGACGGCAATACGGTGGACGGCGATGGATGCTCCGCGACTTGCTCAGAGGAAACGACCGACTTGACCTCGATCGGGACGATCATCGCAGCGGTCCCGGTCGCGCATGCTGGGATCGGGGACATAGAAGTGATCCGCGACGGCGACAAGCCACCGGCGGGCAACGCCGACTCCGGCCGTCAATACGACACCTGGGACGGAATCGACGCGGCCACCGAAGACTGGGTCGGCTACTCGTATGCGTCTCAGTACACCTTTACCCGGCTCGAGTTCCAGGAAGGCAAGCATTTCTTCGATGGCGGCTGGTTCGACTTCCTAACGGTCCAGGTGCGCCAGGGCGGGGTATGGAACGACGTGTCGGGCCCACCTTCAGCCCCGCGTATGCCGGCAACAACGGCCTCAGCTATGAGATCT
>PVMS01066115.1_pt1 | contig 16411 bp, 17 predicted proteins | sample 1853461 | NCBI WGS metagenome assembly PVMS01 (sample SAMN08582032, study PRJNA380276) | Marine sediment metagenome, whole genome shotgun sequencing project. | isolation source: ocean sediment barecode stripped | collected 2017 | reverse complement strand
GACCCGGCGCTCATTCCCGACCTGACGATCGAGCAGAACCTCAAGATTTCCGGGCTCGCCGAGTCCGACGTACGCGACTGGCTCGACCGCATGGAGCTGGGCGACCTCGACTTCGACCTCATGGTCACTGACATCCCGCTCCCCGTGCTGCGGCTCCTCGACCTGGCACGAGCCCTGGCGCACGACCCCCACCTGCTGTTGCTCGATGAGATCACCGCGGCTCTGACCCAGGACCAGGCCGATCACGTCTTTGCGGTAATGCGGGAGTGGAAGGCGCGCAATCGCTCGGTGCTCTTCATCTCGCACCGTCTCGGCGAGGTGCTCGCCATATGCGATCAAGCCACGATCCTCCGCAACGGACGGGACGTTGAGTCGCTCGCCCCCGGTGAAGGTGGAGAGGCCAGGCTGGTGGCCGCCATGCTCGGCGATGCTGCCGGCCAGCCGGCCGAGGTCTCGGAGCGAACCGCCAGAGAGGCGGCCGACCTCCCCGTATTGCTCCAGGCCGAAGGTCTCGTACGCGATACCCGCCTCGACGGTGTGTCGTTCGATCTCCATGCCGGCGAGATTCTGGGCGTGGCCGCGCTCGAAGGCCAGGGCCAGGAGCAGCTGTTCCAGCTGCTCTCCGGAGACCGCAAGCCCGATTCCGGCGAGATCCTCGTCAACGGGAAGGCGATGTCGGCACGATCGCCGTACGACGCCATCCGCCAGGGCGTCGTGCTGGTCCCCGCGGATCGGCTCCAGGCGCTGCTCCCGCAGCGATCGGTCCGCGAGAACCTGGCGACGCCGCTGTACAACCGCATCTCCCGCTGGTTCTCGCTGGCTGGTGATGAGACGAGGCGCGTCGACGACGCCATCGAACGGCTCGACATCGATGTCCGGGCCGGGAGCCAGCTGCAGCGACTTTCGGGTGGGAACCAGCAGAAGGTCACGATCGGACGGTGGCTGGCATCCGGGTTCGCAACGCTGCTGTGCTTCGATCCAACTCGCGGGATCGACATCCAGACCAAGGCCCAGATCTACGAACTGTTGCGCGAGCTCGCCGACGAGGGTGCGGCGATCTTGCTCTACACCAGCGAGCTACGCGAGATCCCCCTGGTGTGTGATCGCGTTCTGGTGATGTACGACGGGCGCATCGTGCACGAGCAGGACGCGGCGACGGCGACGGAGGAGGGCCTGCTCACCTTCGCCCATGGCCTCGAGGAGGCGCCGGCATGACGGCGACCACGCCGGAGATCCTCACGGCCGCCACGACCCCCGACTGGCAGCGCTGGTTGCGGCGGCACGGCTGGACCACCGGGGTCTGGCTCCTCCTCGTCGCGATGACGATCTGGTACTCGACCCTCATTCCCCGCTTCGGTTCGTTCGAGGTGAGCACGATCGTCAACAACAGCCTCCCGCTGGTCTACCTCGCTGTCGCCCAGGCCGTGATCGTCATCGCCGGCGGGCTCGATCTGGGTGTCGGTGGCATGCTGGTTCTGGTCAACGTCACCGCGGCCCGATTCATGCTCGACCAGACCTTCGAGGCAACGGTGCTCATCGCCGTACTGATCGTGATCGGAGCTGCGGCGCTCAACGGTGTCGTCGGCTGGGTCATCAACGTCTCACGGGTGCCGGACATCGTGATCACGCTTGGCACCCTGTTCATCTACCAGGGCATGGCGCTGGCGATGCTTCCGAACCCGGGCGGTGGCACCAGCGAGGGCTTCCGGTGGATCTTCACCGGCTCAGAGGTCGGAATCGGCCGCAACCCGTGGCCGGCGATCGTGATGATCCTGGTACCGGTATTGCTCCTCGGATGGTGGATGGGCAAGACGCGACGCGGGCTCTCGCTGTATGCCGTTGGGAGCAATCGCACTGCGGCGTTCCTCTCGGGAATCAATGCGTCGCGAGCCAAGGTCACCGCCTATGCGATCGGTGGACTGTTCGCCGCTATGGCCGGGCTTTCGACGACCGCCATCGCCGGGAGGGGAAACCCCAACATCGTCGGCGGCAACCTCACGTTGAACTCGGTCGCTGCGATCGTGCTCGGCGGCGTCGCCTTGACCGGTGGCATCGGTTCGGTGATCGGTGCCGTCGCAGCCGGCATCATCTTGTTCTTCCTCAACCCGATCCTCACGGCCATGGGGGTCGATCCGAACCGGGCACAGGTCATCCGCGGCCTGCTGATCGTGCTGGTGATGATGATTGCCGGGCTGCTCGAGTGGAGGAGGGTGCGCAGGTCATGAGCACCGATATCGCACCGTCGGAAGCCGCCGCGGAGAGCCGGGTCACGACCGCGATGCGCTGGCTCGCCGCCCACCCGAATCTCGTGCTCATCGGGGTGCTGGTCGCACTGGTCTTGGTCACCACGGCAATCGAACCCAACTATCTGAGCCTCCCCGGGTTCCGCGGAACGGCGGTGTTCGCCGTCCCGATCGGGATCATGGCCGCAGGCCAGACCATCCTGATGCTCACCGCCGGCATCGACTTGTCGGTGGCGATGATCGCCACCGGCGCCGCCTACGCCGCCGCCAACCAGTCGCCGAACGGGGCGGTGGTCGCGATTCTCCTCGGGCTTCTCGTCGGTGTGCTGGCCGGATCGGCTAACGGCATCGGCGTGGGGGTCTTCCGGGTCAACCCGCTGATCATGACGCTGGCGATGGCCGGCATCCTGCTCGGGCTCTTCACGTCGTGGGCGCAGACGATCTTCTCCGGAGCAACCCAAGCCGTTGGCTTCATTCGTACCCTCGGTGCAGCCTCGACCCTCGACGGGCGTTTGCCGTGGTCGGTGCTGGTGTGGGCGGGCGTTGCGGTATTCGTGATCTACATGCTGCGCCGAACCGGCTTCGGGCGGATGTTGTATGCCCTCGGGGACAACCCGGTGGCAACGCGCCTTTCCGGTGCGCGCTCCTGGCAGGTCCTGCTCGCCGCCTACGCGTTGAGCGGGCTGTTTGCCGCCATCGCAGGGATCCTGCTCGCCGGCCGCATCGGCAACGTCGACCTCTCGCTCGCCGGATTCCTGCTATTGCCGTCGGTAGCCGCTGCGGTCATTGGGGGAACCTCCATCTTCGGCGGATCCGGCACGTACACCGGAACAATCCTCGGAGCGCTCATTCTCGGTGTGCTGCAATCGATGCTCACCTTCCTCGGCGCCGGCGTTGCGGTGCAGCAGATCGTCTACGGATCGATCGTGGTGGCCCTGGCGTGGCTCTACGCCAGCATTGCGAGAGCGGCGTAGCGATGAGACTCACCGACATCAAGGCAGGTGTGGTCGGTGTTGGCTTCATCGGCGTCGCCCACATCGAGGCGCTGCGCAGGATCGGCGTCGACGTCGTCGGTGTCGTTGGCTCGACGCCGGAGCGGGCCGCGGCGAAGGCGGATGCGGCAAACCTGCCAAAGGTGTACGACAGCCTCGGCGCGATGCTCGCCGATCCCGAGATCGACGTGGTCCACATCGCCAGCCCCAACCACGTCCACGCCGATCAGGCGTTGGCCGTGATGGCCGCCGGCAAGCACGTCGTGTGCGAAAAGCCGCTGGGCATGACGTCCGCAGAGACCGCCGAGCTCGTGGCGACCGCCGCCGAGGCCGGAGTCGTGAACGCCGTGTGCTTCAACATTCGGTTCTATCCCCTCAATCATCAGATGCGATCGATGGTCGCCGACGACGAGATCGGCACCCCGATGTTCGTCACCGGCAGCTACCTCCAGGACTGGCTCCTGCTCGACACCGACTGGAATTGGCGGCTCATCGACGACCAGGCGGCAGTGCTCCGCGCCGTCGCCGACATTGGCTCGCATTGGCTCGACCTGGCGCGGTTCGTCACCGGACAGAATGTTGTCGAGGTCATGGCCGATCTGCACACCTTCGTCGAAGTCCGCAGGCACCCGACTGGGCCGGTCGAAACCTTCGCCGGTGAAGTATCCGATGCGGACTTGATCGAGGAGACGATGTCGAGCGACGACGGCGCAGGGATCCTGCTGCGCTTCGATGGCGGAGCACGCGGGATGGTTGCGGTCTCGCAGGTCTCCGCCGGGCGCAAGAACAGCCTGTCGATCGAGGTCGACGGCTCAGAGTCGGCTGTGTCGTGGTACTCGGAGACACCCGATCATCTGTGGATCGGTCATCGGGGGAGGCCAAGCGAGTTCTTGCAGCGTGACCGGGCGCTGAGGGGCGAAGCCGCGGCGGCAGTCGGCGGTTACCCGGGTGGCCACGTCGAGGGATACCCCGACACCTTCCGAGCGCTGTTTGGAGAGGTCTACCGTGACATCGCCGACGGTGGCCCTTCGGCGACGCCAACATACCCGACGTTTGCCGACGGCCACGACGCTTTGCTGGTGACCGAGGCGGTAGCCACGAGCTCGGCCGAGCAGCGCTGGGTCAAGGTGGAGAGATAGGAGAACGCCATGCAACTAGGTCTGTTGACCGCTCCGTTCCCGGATACGCCGCTCGACGAGGTCGCCGACTGGACCTCCGACAACGGGTTCACCACCATCGAGATCGCTTGCTGGCCGGCCTCCAGCGGCGACACCCGACGCTACGCCGGGACCAGCCACATCGACGTCGACGGCATCTCCGTTGCACAGGCCTCCGAGATCGTCGACGCCATGACCGCGCGCGGCCTCGACATCTCGGGACTCGGGTACTACCCGAATCCCCTCCACCCCGACGTCGACCACAGCCGAATGGTGATCGACCACCTGAAGAAGGTGATCACCGCCGCCGGCAAGATGGACGTAGGAGTGGTCAACACGTTCCTGGGGGCCGATCCGGCCAAGACCCAGGACGATAATTGGGAAGAGGCCACCAAGGTGTGGCCGGAGATCATCTCGCACGCCCAGGAGCACGGGGTGCGTATCGCCATCGAGAACTGCCCGATGATCTTCTCCAACGACGAGTGGCCGTCCGGCCACAACCTCGCCTACAACCCAAAGATCTGGAGGCGGATGTTCGACGAGTTCGGGGAGACGATCGGGCTCAACTTCGACCCGTCGCATCTGGTGTGGCTCATGATCGACATCGAGAGCGCGATCGAGGAGTTCGGAGCGCGCTTCTATCACTTCCAGGCCAAGGACGTGATGATCGACAGCGAGGGTCTGTATGACAACGGCTCGCTCAGCTCGGGCATCGGGTGGCAGATCCCGCGGCTTCCCGGCCTGGGCGACGTCGATTGGAGTCGTGTCTTCTCCGCGCTGTACCGGGTGGGTTACGACGGTCCGATCATCATCGAGCACGAGGATGCGGACTTCGAGGAGACCGACGAGCTGATCAAAGACGGGTTCCTGCTCGCCCGCAACGTGCTCGCTCCATACGTCGTCTGAACGTGATTGTCCGCACCGTGCTCGGCGACGTCGACCCGGCTGAGCTGGGTGCGACCTACGCGCACGAGCATTTCATCATCGACAGCCCCATGGTCGCGAACGAGATACCGGAGATCCATCTCCCATCGGTCGACGAAGCCGTCGCCGAGATCGAACGGTGTACGAACGCTGGCGTCGGCGCCGTCGTGGACGCGATGCCGGTGGGCGCAGGGCGCGACGTCGTCCGTCTGGCGCAGGTCAGCGAGCGCAGCGGCGTTCACATCATTGCGGCGACGGGCCTGCACACGACCCTCTACTACCGGGAGGGGTCGTGGGAGGCGGAAGCGGGGGAAGGACTCGGGGATCGGTTTGTCGCCGAGATCGAGGATGGTGCCGACGGCAGCGAGCATCGAGCCGGCGCTATCAAGGTGGCGACGTTAGACACCGAGATCACGGACCGGGAGCGACGGGTGTTTACCGCCGCCGCTTCGGCCCACCACCGCACCGGAGCACCGATCCTGACGCATACCGAGGGCGGGCTGGGCGGCATGGAGCAGGTCGAGATGCTCGGCGATCTTGGCGTCGGATTGGAACGGGTGGCGCTGTCACATACCGATAAGGTGCTCGACGCCGCATACCACCGCGACCTGCTCGCCACCGGTGTCTCCCTCGTCTACGACCAGGCGCTGCGACAGCCGTCACAGGACACGGAGAGCACGTCGTGGCTCGTTGAGGAGATGGTTGCCGCGGGATACACCGGCCAGCTGATGCTCGGCACCGACGGAGCCCGGCGCTCGATGTGGTCAACGCTCGGGGGCGAACCGGGCCTCGACTGGCTCTTGATTGGGTTCGCCGAGGCGCTGGACGATCGCGGCGTCGATGCCGAGCTGCGCACCACCCTGTTCATCGACAACCCGGCCCGGTTCCTGTCTTTCGAGCCCGCATGAGCTCGCCGGTGACCACCATCGCCCTGGGGAAGCTGGCCGCGGGCCCGGGCAATCTCGGGCTTCGCCACCAGGAAGTGCGATCGCCCGATGAAGGGGAGGCATTGGTCGAGGTGATCGCCACTGGGATCTGCGGCACCGACCTGCACATCGAGGATGACGAGTTCCCGTCGACTCCGCCGGTGACGATGGGTCACGAGGTCACCGGCGAAGTGGTTGCGGTCGGCTCGCCGGGTGACGATGGCCTGGTCGGCCGTCGGGTCGCCTCGGAGACGTACTTTCACACCTGCGGTACGTGCGAACACTGCCTGGCCGATCATCCGAACCTCTGCGCCGAGCGCAAATCGATCGGCTCGGCCGTCGACGGCGGATTCGCCCGCTTCCTCACGGTGCCTGCGCGCAACTTGCATTCGCTTCCCGACTCCGTTGCCGATCACGCCGGTGCGCTGGCCGAGCCGCTGGCGTGCGTGTGCCAAGCCTTGTTCGATCCGGACGTCGTTGCCGAGCGCGACCGGGTGCTGGTGATCGGTCCCGGGACGATGGGCCTCCTCACCGCCCAGGCGGCCACGGCCGCAGGTGGCGATGTCGTGGTCGTCGGCCTCGACCGCGACCGGGACCGCTTAGAGATCGCGGCGAGCCTGGGAATCGCTGCCTCCGTCGTCGACGAGCTGCCGGGAGACGAGACCTTTGACGTGGTCCTGGAGTGTTCCGGATCGGAGGAGGCGGCGGCGCTCGGACTTGGTCTCGCCGCCAAGCGCGGCCGGTACGTGCAGATCGGCATCTTTGGCAAGCCGGTGACGGTGCCACTCGACGAAGTGCTGTACAGGGAGCTCACGCTCACGTCCGGAAATGCCAGCACGCCAAAGTCTTGGGTAAAGGCAATATCGTTGCTCCGTGACGAGCTCGTGGCCCTTGATCCGCTGGTGACCGAGGTGGTGCCGCTCTCCGAGTGGGAGCGGGCATTCGAGGCCACGCGTCGCGGCGAGGGAGTCAAGATCGTGCTCGACCCGCGAGAGGACTGAGGAGGAGACATGACGGTGACGGTGAACCTGGTCGGGCCAAGCGCCGTGGTCACCGGGGTGTCGAGAGGGATCGGGCGAGCAACCGCGGTTGCTCTCGCTGCCGCCGGCGCCAACGTCGCCGGGTGCTACGGGAAGGACCACGAAGGCGCTGATGCGGCGCGCAGCGAAATCGAGGCCGAGGGCCGCGAGGCATTCATCGTCCAGGCCGACAGCGGCGATCCGGCGACCGCCGATCGACTCGCCTCGGAGGCCATGGAGCGCTGGGGAAGCCTCGACATCTGGGTCAACAACGCCGCAAGGATGATGGTCAAGCCAATCGTGGAGACGAGCGAAGATGACTGGCATGGGCTGCTCGCCGCCAACCTCCACGGCTACTTCTACGGGGCCAAGGCGGCGGCTCGTGTGATGTACCAGCAGCAGCGCGGGCGAATCATCAACGTGACCTCCGCGGCCGACGTCCAGCCCCTGGCCAACCTCGGTGCCTATATCACCGCCAAGGGCGGCATCCTCGGCCTCACCAAGACGCTGGCCCTCGAGGCTGCGGAGCACGATGTGACGGTCAACGCCGTTTCGCCTGGTGCTACCGACACGCCCCTCAACGCCAGGGTGTATACCCCTGAGGTACGGGCGAACTATGAGCAGCGCATCCCGCTTGGCAGGATCGGGACCGAGGACGAGATCGCTGACGTGGTGGTCTTCGTCGCCTCCGAAGCCTCCCGCTACATGACGGGTCAGGAGATCCTCGTCGACGGCGGGCTGGTGATCAACGGAAGCGTTGGCCACGCCCTGGACGACTGATGGCCGATGGTGCGCGCGCCGAGGTGCTGGTCGACGGGCTGGACCACCCAGAAGGTGTCGCATATGACCATGACCGCGGCATCCTCTATGCCGGCGGAGAGGCGGGCCAGATCTATGCGATCCGCACAGAGTCTGGCTCCTTCGCCGAGGTGGCACGCACAGCGGGGTTCGCTCTTGGCCTCGCCGTGGATGGCGCCGGCAGGGTGGTGGTCTGCGACGGGGACGATGGTGCTATTTGGGTCGTGACCGACGGTCAACCGGTGCCCTACCTCGCTCGGGCCGCCGACCGGGATCTGATGATGCCGAACTACCCGGCATTTGCGCCCGACGGCACCCTCTACTTCTCGGACTCTGGCCGTTGGAAGCAGGATGTCGGAGCCGTGATCGCCGTGCCGCCCGACGGCGAGGCCCACGTGTTCGACACCACCCTCAACCGGTTCCCAAATGGATGTGCAGTCACCCCGGATGGCAGCGAGCTGTGGATGATCCAGTCGGAGGGCCCTGACGTGAGCCGATACGACCTGGCCACAGGCGGCCCGCCCGAGACCGTGGTGCGCCTGCCCGGCACGGTCCCGGACGGGATTGCCCTCACCGCGGACGGCGGTGCGGTCATCTCGTGCTACCGGCCCGATCGGATCTACTACCTCGATCCCGACGGGGATCTCAGCGTGCTCATCGAGGATCCACAAGGCACGGTGCTCGCTGCACCGACCAATGTCTGTTTCATCGGCGATGAGCTGAACCTGTTGGTCAGCGCCAACCTGGGGCGATGGCACCTGACCCTCATCGAGACCGAGCTGGTTGGTGTGATACCGCACGCCCCTGATCGTTGGGCGTTCGACGGGCAGCCTCCATGAGCCTCTCCGGGGTGATCTTCGACCTGGATGGAACCATCGCCGAGTCTCACCCGATGGCGATCGAGCTCTTCGGGTCCGCAATCGCCGACCATGGGGGCAAGGATCTTTCCCCTGAGGAAGTGGTTGCATTGTTTGGGCCGAACGAGCAAGGCATCTTGAGGGCCGCGGTCGGCGACGAGCACTGGGAGGAGGCATGGGAGGCCTACCTCGATGGGTACCGGAGCCGTCACCTCGAGTTGTGCCCCGAGCCGTTCCCCGGCATGACGAACCTGCTCGGTCGGCTGCACGAATGCGGGTGCCGGCTCGGGCTGGTCACCGGCAAGACCAAGACGACCGGGACGATCTCGATCGAGTTCTTCGGCCTGGACCGGCTCTTCTCGGGCATCGAGGGAGGAGCGATGGATGGCGTGGTCAAGGCCGAAGCCATCGATCGGCTGCGGGCCTCGTGGGATCTACCGCCGGAGACCGTGGCGTATGTCGGGGACACCACGCTGGACATACGGGAGTCGAGGAAGGCGGGGGTGATCGCCGTTGGCGCCGCCTGGTCGGGGTTCGCCGATCGAGCCGGGCTGGGCGAGGAGGAACCCGATGCGTTGTTTGACGCGGTCGACGACTTCGCCCGCTGGCTCGAACCACGGGCCTGTCCCTAGATCGACTCTCGCGCCTTGGTTGCGCCGTCGACCATGTTCTCGAGCTTCCGACGCGACGCCCAGCGTGCGGTCTGGGATAGGCCACAGTCGGGGCTGACGCTGAGGCGCTCCGCAGGCACGAATTCGAGGCAGCGCTCGATGCGTCGCAGCACGTCGTCGGGCGTCTCGATGTAGTAGTTCTTCACGTCGATCACACCGACACCGACGTCGGTGCGGTCGGCGATCTGCTCGATCACTTCGAGCTCTGAGAACTCCCGGCTGGCCATCTCGACGTGGATCTCGTCGACGGTGAGCTCGAGGAAGGCGGGGAACATCGGGGCGTAGTTGCGCGGAGCGACCGCTCTGCCCTTGAAGTTGCCAAAGCAGAGATGGCTGCCCAGGTAGCACTTGCCGTGGATCTGAGCCACCGTCCGGTTGAAGATGTCCACCAGCCGCTCGGGGTCCTCCTTGTGGGCGTAGACGCTCATCGAAGGTTCGTCGACGGTCACGATCGCGCAGCCGGCATCGACGAGTCTCACCAACTCCTCGCTGACCATGGGGATGAGTGCCTCGGTTATCGAGTAGCGATCCGGATAGTCGCCGCCGGGGACGACGCGTCCGGCGAGTGTGTAGGGCCCGGGGATGGATGCCTTGAGCTTCACGCCCTCAGGGGCGAGTCGAACCAGGCGCTCATACTCCTCGACGACGCCGAGGCCTCGGGGTGCGTTCAGCTCACCGATGATCTCGTGGCGTCCCCGTTGGTCGTGGGCAGGAGGCCCGTAGTGTCGCGTGGGCCGGGGCTGCCGATCGATCCCGTCGAGGTGGGCGTAAAAGGACAGGTTGAAATCGAATCGGGACTGTTCCCCGTCGGTGATGACATCCAAGCCGGCCCGCACTTGATCCATGACGGCGGTGGTCACGGCATCGTCCTGAAGCTCGGCGATGTCATCCGGCCCGAAGTCGTCGAGGTGTTCGGAAGCGTGTTCGAGCCAGCCTGGAAATGGGTAGCTCCCGATCACTGTGGTGAGGATTGGCCTGCGCTGCATGTCGATGAGACTAGCGATGGGTCCCGGGCCAGAAAGGGCCGCTCAGAGCTCGACGGTGGTGGTTTCGCCTGAGACCAGCTTGGTCTCCTGGTGCCTGACCCAGACCGGCGCCGTTGTCGAGCAGTGCCTGGCCGCTTTCTCCCCCGCCGACGCCGACGACGAGTGCGAAACCTCCCGATCGACCGGCCTTTACTCCCGAGATGGCATCTTCAATCACGATCGCACGATCCGGAGAAGCGTCGAGGCGGCGAGCGGCTTCGAGGAAGGCATCCGGGGCCGGCTTGCCGGGCAATCCGAGCTCGGCGGACACGGTCCCGTTCACCCGTGCGTCGAACGGGTCGGTGATGCCCGCAGCGCCGAGCACGGCTCGTGCGTTGGCACTCGATGACACCACTGCGGTCTTCACGCCTCGCTCCTTGAGTTTCATGACGAGGCGAACCGCCCCTGGAAAGGCCTCGACGCCATGGTTCTCGATCATTTCAGCCACCAATTCGTTGTTCGGTTCCCCAAACCCGTGACTGTATTCGCGGTGATCGGATCGGTGGTCTCACCTTCAGGTAGCTCGATGTCGCGGCTTGCCAGGAAGCTGCGAACTCCGTCGTAGCGCGGCTTGCCATCGACAAACGCCCGGTAGTCGGTGTCGGTGTCGAACGGGACGAACACTTCCGCCTTGTCTTCTGCCTGTTGGCGCAAGAAGCGGTCGAACATGTCGCGCGCCACGCGGCGGCGTGGATCGAAGCGGTTGCAGTCAGGACGCCGTCCAGATCGAACAGCACGGCATCGAAGTGTTCGCGAGTGATCGGGGATGGTTCTTCATGCTCACCGGCAGCCTATTCGTGGTCTGCTGGCTGGATGCGCCGGCGGGTTCAGCGACGGAGAAGCCGGGCCGCAGGCTCGTCTGCGAATACCGTTGTATCGGGGTGATTTTGAAGGTAGGTCGCTGGCACATCGGGTCCGATCGGCCCGTCAACAGCGCGTGCCAGAATCTCGGCCTTGCCCGATCCGGTGACCAACAGCCACACGGCTTCTGAGCGGAGGATGTCGGCCACGCCCAGCGTGACACCCAGGCGTGGTGGCGGATCCGCCACGGCACTCATCGAGGCCACCGTGGCGGGGTGAAGCGTGACGACCCGGGCGCCGTCCTCGGGCGTGGATCCCGGCTCGTTGAGCGCAATATGTCCGTTGGCCCCGAGGCCGAGCAGGGTCAGGTCGATGGAACCGGAGGCGACTGCGGACGCAAAGCGGGCCACTTCTGCATCGAGATCTTCGGCCTCCGCATCGAGGGCATCGAGGATCGGTGGCTCGTCGAGGAGGTCGATGAAGTCTTGCCGCATCATCACATCGCAGCGTGCAACGTGTCCGGGTGGAAGCCCGAGGAACTCGTCGAGGACATACACCATGCTGCTCCTCAGGTCGGGGGAACGCACCGCCATCTCCCGATACAGCGGCCGCGGGGTCGCGCCGGTTGGCAGCACCATCCGCATCCCCGGATGGGCCCGCAGCCGCTCGCCCCACTCGTCGGCGACGCGACCTGCCCACCCCTCTTCTGCGAAAACCTCAAGGCGCATCGGGTCAAGTCACGACGTCGAAGATCGAACCGGTGTCCTTGTCGCTGAGGATCAGCTTCCGCCGACCGTCCGGGAGGACCTCCTCCTTGACGATGGCATGACCGTCGTGAGTCTTGACGTGCTTCTTGATGCGCGGGGTGCTGCCGCCTCGCCACTCCACATCGACCGGCTCCCACTGCCTGCTCTCCGCCGAGCGATACGAGGCGTCCATGATGGCGTTCACCACGTACCCGTCGTAGAACGTCTCTCGAGGGTCGGTGCCGCTCTCCATCGAGTCGAACATATCGCTGAACATGTCGACATAGCCAAGCTCTGACACCTCATCGCCAACCGGGAACAGCCACCCCTCCTCCGACTCGATCTTCTCGGCGACATAACCCGAGCCGCCGCCCGACGTGTACATCTCGTACCCGGTGCGCAGGAAGTGGTTGAGCCAGATCGTGCCTTCGGTTCCTGCGACCTCATCGCGGAGGTCCATCCCTCCCCGAAAGGTCCAACTCACCTCGAACTGGCCGATGGCCCCGGACTCGAAGCGGATCAGCGCCACCGCGTTGTCCTCCGCCTTGATGGGATGTACGAGGGTGTCCGCCCAGCACATCACGTCGAGCGGCCGGTTGCCTTTGCCGACGAAGCTGCGGATGATCTCGATGCAGTGGCAACCAAGGTCGACGATGGCACCGCCGCCGGCCTTGTCGGCATCCCAAAACCAAGCGCTGTGCGGACCGGGGTGGGTCTCTCTGGATCGAACCCAGGTGACGTCGCCGATGGCGCCCCCCTGGACCGCGGTGACGGCCTTGAGCGTCTTGGGTGTATACACGAGGTCTTCCAGGTAGCCGGCGAACACCCCGGCTGACTCCACTGTGTCGACAATGCGCTTGGCTTCCTCGGCGCTGCTGGCCAGTGGCTTCGTGCATAGCACCGCCTTGCCGGCCTCAGCGGCGAGCCCGATCGCCTCCTGGTGGAGAAAGTTGGGCAGCCCGACGACGACGGTGTCGGTATCGGGATGGTTGATCGCCTCCTCGAGCGATGTCGTGTACGCGGGGATGTCCCACCGGTCGGCGAACGCCTTTCCCCGGTCGTCGCTCCTGGAATACGCGACCTTGACCCGGTCCCGGCCGCGCTGGCTGTGCAAAGTCATGGTGTAGAACTCACCGATGAGGCCGGTGCCCAGCATGCTGATCGACCGCGCTTCCATCCCTGGCTCCTGTTTGCTCGTGGTATTGGGGCCCGAATCTAGTCGGATGGCCACCGCACTCACCTGGCAGCGAAGAGCTCCTCACCGCCCCGCAGCGTCCGGACGACCGCCAGGTCATCGTCAACGACGACCACATCGGCAGGAGTGCCCGGGCGGAGCGTTCCGAGCTCGGGCCGGTTGATCAACCTGGCCGGCACCGTGGTCGCCGCCCCAACCGCATCTTCCATGCCTACGCCCAGGTCGATCAGGTTGCGAAGTGCCTGGTCCATCGTCAGGACACTCCCGGCGAGCGTTCCGTCTTGGAGCTTGACCGCCCCACCGTGGACCTCAACCTGGCGATCCGCAAGGGCATACGTACCGTCCGGCATCCCAGCCGCGGCGATGGCGTCGGTGATCAGCGCGACGCGGCCGGGGGCGGCGGCGGCGGCGATCTGCACTGCCTCGGCCGCAAGGTGCACGCCATCGACGATGAGTGTTACGACGACACTGTCACGGGCCAGAGCGGCCCCGGCGATGCCCGGGTCGCGGTGGTTGAACGGCCGCTGGGCATTGAACAAGTGGGTGACCGCAGTAGCGCCCCGATCGAAAGCGGCGTTCGTGGTCGCCGCGTCTGCGTCGGAGTGGCCACAGGAGACGATCACCTCGCGGCGCCGCAGATGCTCGATCAGCTCCATGGCTCCGTCGAGCTCCGGGGCGATGGTGACGTGAGTGACCGGGCCGGCAGCCAGCAGCCGGTCCATCATCTCGACGTCGGGATCGTGCATGTTTGCCGGGTCGTGGGCACCGGCATAGGACGGCGACAGGAAAGGGCCCTCGAGATGGGCCCCGATGATGCGGGGTCCGGAGAATCGGGCTTGTGCCTCGGCGACGCTCGTGAGGGCACGCAAATAGGTGTCCTCGGGAAGCGTGATCAGCGTCGGCTGATATGCGGTGACTCCAGTGGCGGCGAGGGCCGCCCCGGCAGCCTCGTAGTCGTCGGGGGCGGCGGAGGCGAAGTCCACCCCGGCGAAGCCATTGACCTGCACGTCGACAAGGCCGGGGAGAGCCACGCCGTTGCGTCCCGCCGGGGTGAGGCCGACGTCGGCGACGATGTCGCCGGAGACATCGATGTCTCCCTCGACGAGCTCACCATCCACAAACGCTGCCCGAGCACCTAGCCGCACTCCGCCACCTCGATTCGGCGCCAGCTTGGCAGATCGAGAGCAGAAGACTCTGCGGCGACACAGCGCCACGCTGGCCCGGGCGCGGGCCGGAGCCGCTAGGTTGTGGGCACCCGGCGGATGGAGTCCTCGTGGCTGAGATCCGGATGGACGACCTCACGAAGGGGTACGAGGACGGCACGCTTGCGGTCGGGGAGCTCGATCTCACGATCGAGGACGGTGAGTTCCTGGTGCTCGTCGGTCCCTCGGGCTGCGGCAAGTCAACCGGCCTTCGCATGATCGCCGGCCTCGAAGACATCAGCGGCGGTGAGATGCACATCGGCGACCACCTGGTCAACGACATGGCGCCGAAGGACCGCGACATCGCCATGGTCTTCCGGAACTACGCCCTCTATCCACACATGTCCGTGCGCGACAACATGGCGTTCGGCCTCAAGCTGCGCAAGACGCCGAAGGACGAGATCAATAGGCGCGTCGAGGAGGCCGCCGAAATCCTCGAAATCACCGACTTCCTCGATCGCAAGCCGAAGGCGTTGTCGGGTGGGCAGCGGCAGCGGGTGGCCATGGGACGTGCCATCGTTCGCGAGCCAGCGGCATCGGTGCAAGGGCTTCCACCGTCGGGCTGGCCGGATTCGAACCGGCGACCTCTTGACCCCCAAACGGCGAAACGGGGCGACAACCTTTGCACCACAAGGACCCACTACCCCTAGATGTGTTACACAGTACGGGTTCTGCAGAGTTGTCGCTCTGCGGGTCAAGTGCCACTTGAGGACCGAGATCGGACTTTCAAGAAGTCCGGACCAAGACGAAACCCAGAACTTCGGGCGCTGCAGGGAGCGCATATTGCCGGTTATGCGCTACCCACATCGGACGCATGGCTCCGTTGACGGGACCAGAATGCCGGTTCGAGGACGCCGCGACGCTAGTTGATGAGGCGGCGGAGGTGTCATTATGCGTGGTTTCCTCGCACTGGAGAGCGGCGAAGGCTGGTGGTTCGTGACGTCCTGTGGCTCCGGCCGCCGTGCGCCCGTGCGCTGGTCACCACGTCCGGCTCGCTCCATGAGCGGTCAATTCGAGGTTGGCCATGGCAGCTCCTCCTGTTTGCCGCGGCGACATACATAAACCCGTTGGTCGGCGAGTGTGGGGAGTCAAGAGTGGATGCCGACATACAGGCGGAGCGGCTCGACCACGTTCCCACGGGCTCATCATCGTCACAGCCACCCTCGTCGCCGAGCGAGATCACGTCGACCACGCCGGTACAGCGATTGCTCTGCTCCTCGGGACCGCACTGGTGCTCCTGCTCGCCCACACCTACAGCGCGGCGATGGCCGCGAGCGGTCGGCGGCCACGCCCTAGGCACGGCGGGTCGTCGCCTCGTCGCGCTCAACGACCTTCCCGTCTTCTTCGCCATCGCCGTGCCAATGCTGCTGTTCGTGCTCGCCGGGCTGGAGGCGATCAGCCTGACGACCGCCTACCGCCTCGATCGCATCGTTCAGAGCGGTTCTGTGATCGAAGCACGCTCGGAGGGACTCGATCCCCAACCGTGTGGTCCGTGGATCTCCGACTTGTCACCGCTCGGCTCGTCTCAGATTGCCGGACAGGAGCGCCGACTATTCTCCGCGCCGAACGACAGGGGCCGCAATTCATGACCGATCCAGCGACCGCGACTCGCGCACCTCGGCGCCGGTGGCAGCGCGTGAATGTCCGGGTTCTGATCGTCCGTTTCGTCCTGGACCTCGTACTCATCAGCTTCGTGCTCGCGCTGATGCCCGGGTTTCGCACCGACCTCGAGCTGACCTTCGTGTCGATGGCGCTCATAGCCGTCATCTACGGTCTCCTCAACGCGTTCGTCCGACCGGCGCTCGACCTTCTCCTCATGCCATTCGTCGTGCAGACCTATGGACTGGTCGTCGCG
>PVMS01031778.1_pt1 | contig 16412 bp, 16 predicted proteins | sample 1853461 | NCBI WGS metagenome assembly PVMS01 (sample SAMN08582032, study PRJNA380276) | Marine sediment metagenome, whole genome shotgun sequencing project. | isolation source: ocean sediment barecode stripped | collected 2017 | reverse complement strand
TCCCCAATCCGCACGAGGTGACATCGGATAATCATAATCCTTCGGCGAGTAAATCGCATACAATAAATGGCAATAGTATTGTTCTACGACTAATTTATAAAAACACTCGCTTTTTATTCGGAGGTGATTTAAATCAACCTGCACAAAAGTATTTGCACGTTCGTTATAATGATCACCTTAGCATGTTCCAATCCGATGTTAATAAAGCTTGCCATCACGGATCATCGGATTTTGACGTAGAGTATTTAAAAGATGTATTTCCCCACGCCACAGTGTTTTCTTCAGGTGACGATGGTAACTATGACCATCCTTTGCCCGATGCCATTGGGGCGACAGCTAAATATAGTGCTGGTAAGTTCCCGCTAGTATTTTCGACTGAGCTTGCACGCGATACCACAGTTAGTGGTAGGGTCAAATTTGGACACATCAACGCTCGGTCTAACGGTAACACGATCGTAATGGCACAGAAGAAAGAAAAACAAGGGAAGTCAAAAAAACTATGGCACACATTTGGTGTTCCGTTCGTAGGACCGTTTAGCGATCACTAATTTTGTACAGTAGTTAAATATTAATTAGATTAAAGATCAAATGAATCTCCCATCATTTGGGCTTATATCCCAACATTTCTATTGACATATCGACATTTATAGGATGGTGTGTCAAGATGTAATTTTGTTATGAGCCCAAATAACGGTCCACAATATGTTGACTTACAGGTTTGTGTAGGCAAAATGCCATTGAAAAGTAGAAAACTGTATCAGAATGGGATAGTTGTAATTATATAAATTGTTTAGAAAATTTACCAATTAAAAGCTTTCAATAGCTTCTTGTACTGTATCGAAATCTTCTAAAACTTTTGTCAGTTGTGTAAAGATTAACACACTGCGGATCTTCCGTGTAGATCTTGCAAGTTTTAGATCTCCACCGGCATTTTTTGCAGAAGTATAAGATGCTAGTATTGCGCCTAATCCAACACTGGCGAGCCAGGTTACTTTACCAAGATCTATTACTATATTAGCTTGATTTTTTGTGATGAGTTCTTTAACGTATTTGTGAAGATCGGAGCTTTTAGCGTCAATCATCATTTTACCGGAGATCGTTAGGACTGTAATATTATCATGTATTTTTTCTGATATTCTCATGAATACTTCCTCCTATTGTAATAGGGAAATCTAATAATCGCCAAATTACTAAACAACATTTACTCATATTATTACATGGTGTTATTTTAAAAACAATTTGACTTTGTGTTTCAAATAAATAAAAAATTTACTGAAATATTGGAAAGACATTTCAGTGAAAAATAGAAAATAAATTTTATTTGGTTTCTCTTTATATTTAATACTTTTTAACGATCTATGAAGATTCTTTTTTCAGAATAAAATTCATCTTGTTGATTGTTCCAAAAAATCTTCAAAATCCATGCACCTTTTTGAAGTTTTATCGTACTAATACTTTGTAGTCCATCTTCATTTATATTAACTTGAATTACAAAGTCATTATTTGGATTGGAGGGTCTGAAAAACACCACATTTCCACTAATGTCTGCAGGTGAGAACATCGTTGGGAAGTGTAATACTACTCCTTCATCATCGTTATAGATATTAACTTTTTGCGAAAGTTGATTTGTTCTTATTTCTCTATCTATCAGAGATTGATAGTTTTGTTCTTTTTGGTAATAATCTTTTTCCACCATTCCAAGAGCATTATGATTACTAAAAATAATAAAAACTACCAGTAAAACAATTGGAGCTATGATGGCAATTATTATTCCTTGTAAAAAAGTAATGGGAGCTTTCATTATTATTCGAAATAATAATTAACTTCTTATGTATATCTCACCCTCAGGAGCTTTTTGAATTGGTGGATTGGTTCCTTCAAATGTTAAAATATAACTGGCAACTTGTAAAATTTGTAGTGGTGTTAATGTTTTGTCCCATGGAATCATCCCTTTTGCAGCTACACCAACATTAATTAAGTGTACTAAGTCTTCAATTGCTCCACCATGTATCCAATATGAATCGCAAAAACTAGGACCAATCAATCCTTCACCATTTACACCATGACAGGCTACACAATTCGTAGTATAAATACTTTTACCTTTTTCTATATTTTCGCTATCAGTTAATAACGCTATAGTGATAGGTTCACCGGTAATTTCTCCTTGAAAAGTTCCACCCATTTCACTACTTGCGACTACTGCCACCATTCCCGTTCCACTATATGGAGATTTATATCTAAGCGAAGGACCCACCAATTTAAGATAAGCTTGCGACCATTCCGGATTCATTTCCTTGAAATATTCCACATTCTGTAAATCCCCGGTTTTAAAAACATGGTAATGTAAAACGTAACCAATTGAAAACACTATTGATAAAATAAATAACCATTTCCACCATTTAGGCATAAAATTATCTAATTCTTTTATTCCATCAAAATCGTGTTCTAATAACTGATCTTTCTCAGTTTTTGCCATAATTAATACTCTCCCTTAATTGAACTTTGATCTTCAAGTGGTAAATCACGCATATGATTTATATATCGATTATTAACAAATAAAGCCCAGATAATTATCCCAACAAAAAATACGAAAAATGCCACTAGAGTAAAACCCTGCAAAAATCCAAATGTATGTGCGAAGTCAATTAGAAACCTAAACATTTAATTACCTACAGCTTTTATATCTGTGCCTAGTCTTTGTAAATAAGCGATTAAGGCAATTATCTCTGTGTCCCACTCAGCTTCGGGTACACCGGTACCTTTTAGGGTTTCCACAATCTGTTCTGCTTGCTCCTGTAAATCAACGTTAGCGATTTCATCATAGCCCTCAGGATATGGTACACCTAGTTTTTGCATTACTCTGATCTTTTTGGGAGTAGTAGCAAGTTTTGTTTTCTTAGTGAGCAACCATGGATATGAGGGCATAATTGTACCGGGAGACATGGAACTTGGTTCTTTCATATGGTTATAATGCCATGCATCGGGATATTTCCTTCCGATTCTTGCAAGATCCGGTCCTGTACGTTTTGAGCCCCATTGGAATCCATGATCATATACAAACTCTCCGGCTTTGGAGTACTCTCCATAACGCTCGGTTTCAGAACGGAAAGGACGTATCATTTGCGAATGACATACATAGCATCCTTCGCTAACATATATATCTCTACCATGCAATTCCAGTGGTGTGTACGGCTTAATGTTTTCTATTGTTGGCACATTACTTTTCACGAGATACATTGGTACTATTTCAACAATACCACCAATAGCTACGGCAATGGTGACAAATACGAAGAATTGCACAGGTCGACTTTCAATCCAACGATATTTATATTTACCTTTTACAGCTACCGACTTTTTATCCAATGCGGGAGCTTGCATTTCTTCCTCTGCAACAAATGAACCCTGTTTAATAGTTTTAACCAAGTTCACCACCATAATAATCGCACCGGTCAGATATAACGTTCCGCCTATTGATCTTGTAATGTACATTGGTATAATTTGTGTAACGGTCTCTAAGAAATTTGGATATCTTAGCAGTCCTTCAACAGTAAACTCCTTCCACATTAAAGCTTGAACTACGGCGCCCCAATACAATGGGATAGCATAAATTATCATACCTATTGTAGATAGCCAAAAATGGACATTAGCTAACTTTACTGAATTTAATTTTGTATTAAATATGCGCGGCACTAACCAATATAAAATACCGAACGTTAACATTCCATTCCACCCTAAAGCTCCTATATGAACATGGGCAATGGTCCAATCAGTAAAGTGTGTTAAGGCATTCACATTTTTTAATGCCAATAGAGGACCTTCTAAAGTCGCGTAGCCATAACAGATAATTGCAACAACCATCATTTTTAATATTGGATCTTTACGTACTTTATCCCAAGCACCACGTAAAGTCAATAATCCATTTAGCATTCCACCCCAAGATGGAGCAATTAACATTAATGAAAATATAGTACCAAGCGTTTGTAACCAATTAGGGATTGAGGAATATAGTAAATGGTGCGGTCCCGCCCATATATATATAAATATCAATGACCAAAAATGTATAATCGATAATCGATATGAAAATATCGGTCGATTGGCGGCTTTTGGTAAGAAATAATACATTAACCCAAATACGGAGTAGTAAGAAAAAATGCTACGGCATTATGACCATACCACCACTGTACTATTGCATCTTGCACACCAGCATAAACAGGATAACTCTTTAAAAATGATACCGGAATTTCAAATGAGTTAACCACATGTAGTAACGCAATTGTAAAAAACGTAGCAATATAAAACCAAATTGCTACATATAAATGTTTTTCACGCCGTTTCATAATTGTACCAATCATATTGATACCAAAAATAATCCAAACTATGGCTATTAAAATATCAATCGGCCATTCCAACTCTGCATATTCTTTGCTAACCGTGTATCCTAATGGTAAAGTTATTGCTGCGCTTAGATAGATTAATTGCCATCCCCAAAAATGCAGCTTTCCAAGTAAGTCACTAAACATTCGTGCCTTAAGTAATCGCTGAAGCGAATAATAAACACCCATAAATATTCCATTTCCTACAAATGCAAAAATTGCTGTATTAGTATGCAGTGGACGTATACGGCTAAACGTTAGCCACGGAATATTTAGATTCAATGCAGGCCAATACATTTGTATTGCAATGGTTAAGCCAATAAGAAATGCGGTGATTCCCCAAACTAAGGTAGCATACAAAAAGTATTTAACTATTTTGTTGTCATATTTAAAAGTTTCAATTGCCATTCTCGTGCTCCTTTGTTTTTCTTTTGTTTGATGAATTTTGATCTTTATCATCTAGCAAAATTCTCATTGAGGGAGTGTGAGTGTCATCAAACTGTCCCGTTTTAACTGCCCAAATAAAGGCTATTAAAAATCCTATTGCAACAGTCAAAGCTGCGATAATTAGTAGATATAAAACACTCATTCAGCGTGATTTAATTTAGTCATAGCGTCAGTTTTTATTCAAAATAAATTATACTGATTTAGTATAATTACTTCTCTAATTTTAGTTTTGCCATAAAATTCGTGCCAGCCGTAGTAAATACAACTACAGTGATTGAACTGAGCGGCATTAATATTGCTGAAATTAATGGAGATAATGTTCCCTGAACTGCAAAGCTAAGTCCGATAAAATTATATAAAAATGATATTAAATAACTGATTTTAACAATGTTCATACTTGTTTTTGAAAATTTAATCAGATTATATAATCTATTAAAACTATTACTTTCTAATATTCCGTCACAAGCAGGAGAAAAAGAATTTATGTTTTCGGTTACCGAAATCCCAACGTTACTTTGTTTTAAAGCGCCTGCGTCGTTTAATCCATCACCAATCATTAGTACTGTTTTTTTATTAGACTGCAGAGACTTGATTTTTTCTAATTTATCAATCGGAGACTGATTAAAATATAAATTCGATTCATCGGTAAAATACTTTACCAAAGAATCCTTTTCATTATCATTATCACCGGATAAAAGGAACAATTCATAGGATTTATTTAGTTTGGACAATACCGATTTAAATCCCGTACGATAGGTTCCTTTTATTCCAAAATATCCAATATATTTATCATTTATCGATATATACACTTTTGATAAATCCGAAACATTTTCATTAGTTTTTACACCAATAAAATCCTGCGAGCCAACTTTAATCAATTTGTCAGCAACAATGCCTTGTATTCCCTTTCCAGGGAATTCATGCAAATTCTCAACCGCTTCCAAGTTTTCAGAATCCATTAAATATTGAGTTATTTTACGACTTAAGGGATGCGTGGAATGCCAAGTTACAGATTTAATTAATGAGAATGCTATATCATTGCTCAGGTCAATATTTTCAACTGGATAAAACTCAGTTCTACTCGAACCGGCTTCGGTTAAAGTACCGGTCTTATCAAATACAATTGTATCAACATTAGACAGAACTTCCACAACTGCTGTATTTTTTATGTAGAAATTTTTCCTACCATAAATTCGCATCGTATTACCAAGTGTAAATGGTGTAGAAAGCGCTAATGCGCACGGACATGCTATTATCAATACAGCAGTAAAAGCGTTAACTGAGTATTTTATATTTGGAATCCAATATAAGGCTGTTATCAAAGCGATTAATAATACACCACCGGTAAAATATTTGCTAACATTATTCGCCAATACCGTAATCTTTGGGTCTTGATATTTATTAAAAGCATCATTATTCCACAATTGAGTTAAATAGCTTTGTGATACATCCTTCACTACTTCTAATTCTATTGCTCCACCCTGATGTTTACCTCCGGCATATAATGAATCACCAGATATCTTAGCAAGTGCATCGGATTCTCCGGTGATAAAGCTGTAATCGATAAATCCATTGCCATTTATCAAGATGGAATCAGCAGGTATTATTTCATTATTTCTGACAAGATAACGATCACGAACTTTTAATTGTGACAGGGCAATACTCTTTTCCTCTCCATTCTCCAAGCGGATAACCGAAACCGGAAAATATGACTTATAATCACGCTCAAACGATAATGCTTGATATGTTTTTTCTTGGAATAGTTTTCCTATTAATAATAAAAATACTAATCCGGCAAATGAATCCATCCAGCCAAAACCGGAAAAAGTAATAATCTCATACGTGCTGCGAATGAATAGTGTTAGTATTCCCACGGAGATAGGAACATCCATATTAACTGCTTTTTGCTTTAAACTGCCCCATGCGGACTTAAAATAATCGGTCGCACTATAAAACAAAACCGGAAATGCAAGTAACAGATTTAAAAAACTGAAAAATATTTGAAAATTATAAGGAATTGTATCGTAGCTTTTAAAATAATCAGGCAAACTCAATAACATAATATTGCCAAAAGCGAATCCTGCAATGCCGATTTTAATGTATAAATTTTGTAAGTTTTTTTCTCCAACCTTAGTGTGTAAATCTGCTAAATTAAAATCCGGCTCATATCCTAGATTAGCTAGCTGTTCAATAATTATCCTTAATGATGTTTTTTTAGAATCAAATACAAGCGTTAATTGTTTTTTTAAAAAATTTACTCTTGAATTAATTATACCATCGTTGATTTTATAAAAACTTTCTAATATCCAAATACATGAACTACAGTGGATCGAGGGTAATGTTAAAGTGATAGTTATATTGTTATCACTTACGAATTGATATAATTGTCGTAAAGTACTTTCATCTTCAAGAAAATTATACTTTTCCTTAAAGCCGTATTCAGCGGGCGTATTCCCGGGAGTTTTATTTAAATCATAATATTTACATAGATTACTATCTTCAAGAATTTCGAAGGCAGTTTTACAACCATTACAGCAGAAAAGTTTTTCGCTAATCGCGATCGAATCATTCACACAAGTTAATCCACAGTGGTAGCAAATTAGCTCTGGTGATTCTGACTTTAATTCAACCATTTACTAATTATTGATTATGATTCATAGGCGGGGATTCTTGCGCATTTTGTGATTCAATTGTCCTTTTGATCTTCATTTTTATCATTTCTTCTTTTGGACTTAAAAATGGAATTCCAAGATTTAATCCTCTTAAAATGAATAATACTCCTATAATCACAATCAATACCGGAAATAGGTTATTCATTTTATTGCGAATTGGTATACTAATAAAGTTACCTAACACTGTTACTGAAAATAAAAGAGGTATTGTCCCTAAGCCAAACATTAGCATAAATATAGCAGAAGTAATTGCATGTCCAGTTCCGGTGGATATTATAAACGCCATATAAAGTGGACCGCACGGTAACAATCCATTTATTAAACCAATTAAATAAAGACTACCAAATGATCTTGTTGAGAATAATTTTTTTAGAGCTATTTTTACTCGCGATAATAATGAATTTAGAATTCCTGAAGTATTGAAATTTGATTTAAATAGCGAGGGGGAAATAACGGTTATAATCATTAAAGATCCTGCAATGATTGAAACCCATCTTTGGAATCCCAATGCTCCAAGACCCTGTCCAAATAGTCCTAATATAAATCCGAATATCACATAGGTGGTTGTTCTTCCAAAATTATATAGAATGCCTCCAAATAATTTTTGCATTTTGCTTGTACCATGCAATGGAAGTGCAATTGCTATCGGTCCGCACATTCCTATACAATGGAAACTTGTTAAGAAACCGAGCACTAATCCAGATATGATGAATTCCATTAATAATCCTATTATTAATAATAAATAATAAGCATAAAATAATCAATTACTAAATGATTTATGTTCTTAGTTTATCGTTTACGCAATGTAAAACAGCAATTCCCAATGTTGTAGGATTATTCATACTTTTCTTCTATCAAATGCTATTGAATCTTCACATTAATTGTCCTTGTAAGCTTCTAATAAAATCATTCTTATTTCTTTTGGCAGCGCACTTTTAGAACAAACCTATACTAAGTTAGAAAAATATTTCTCATCGCTCTTGACACATAAAACTATTTGTTTTAATCTTCATTCTAATTTTAAAGAAACAAATGATAAATAACAAGGACTCACAGGATTTTAATGGCTCAACTATTTACAAAAAGAGCTAATATCGTTCCGTTATATCTATTATTGATAATAGTCCTTATCATTATATTTATATTTGGGGCATTTTGGTATTGGGGTTCACCATATTATACTGATGTAGGGTATCAGCCGGAACAACCTGTGCCTTATAGCCATAAATTCCACGTAGGTGAATTAGGGCTCGATTGCCGCTATTGTCATATAGGTGTAGAAATATCGGCAGTTGCCGGTATTCCTCCTACCCAAACTTGCATGAATTGTCATATTATGATAAAACCCACAAGCGATTCATTAAAAGTGGTTAAAGATAGTTGGGATCATAACAAACCTATTAAGTGGGTACGGGTGCATAAATCACCAGATTATGTATATTTTGATCATAGTGCTCATGTCAATATTGGGATTGGCTGTAAAAGCTGCCACGGGCGGATTGATCGAATGAACGTTGTAATGCAAGTCGAACCGCTTAGTATGGGCTGGTGTTTGGACTGTCATCGTAATCCGGAAGAACATTTACGCCCATTATCGGAAATTACCAATATGAATTGGCTACCTAATGATAATCATAAAGATTTTGCCAAACAAATGATGCAAGATTTAAGTATTACTCCACCGATAGACTGCCAAGGATGCCATCGATGAGTAAATCGAAAAATATTGAAAAATTGAACGGCAAAACCTATTGGCAAAGCTTAAAAGAGTTTTCCGATAATCCGGATATTCAAGATTTAGTACAATCTGACTATGGGGATGAAAATAATGGATTCTCACGTCGTAAATTTCTTGGATTAATGGGTGCCACAATTGCCCTTGCTAGTCTTGCAGGATGTCGCCGCCCCGTTGAGAAAATTATACCATACGTTGTAGCACCGGAAGAAATTGTGCCTGGCATCCCTAATTATTATGCTACTTCAATGCAACGCGGATTGGATGCAATTGGGTTTGTAGTAGAAAATCACGAAGGACGTCCAACAAAAATTGAAGGAAATGAAAAACATCCATCTTCATTAGGTAAAACCGATTCATTCGCCCAAGCTGAAATACTGAATTTATACGATCCGGATAGGTCTAAAAATGTATTGCACAATAATGCGCCAGCTTCTCTACAGGATTTTATCACTGCTTGGGACGAATTGTACAGTACATATATTAATAACGGAGGGGAAGGCTTAGTTATCATATCTGAAACATCGGCGGCTCCGACATTCACTCGTTTAAAGAAAGAATTTCATTCAATATTTCCTAAAGCAAAATGGATTGTTTATAATCCTATTAGTGATGAAAATATTATAAAAGGTATTGAAGTTGCCACTGGAAAAACTGCCCTACCTGTTTACAATTTCGAAAAAGTAAAAGTTATAGTATCCTTAGATTCTGATTTTCTGCTCTTAGAATCCGACTCGGTAAAAAATTCGATGGGTTTCGCCAATGGACGTCGTGTTAAAAGTGAGCATGATGAAATGAATCGGTTATACGTTGCTGAAAGTGCAATGAGCGTAACGGGTGGAATGGCAGATCATAGATTTAAAGTTAAAAATAGCGATATTGGAGATTTTGCTACGGCAATTGCGGTCGAAATGAATAAGCAGGGAACTAAGGTTGCGGGGACTGGCTCACTTACTGCAAATAATAAATTTGATAAACATCTTATAACGGCACTTGTATACGACCTAATAAAGAATCGAGGAAAAAGTTTGGTGCTTGCCGGACGTAATCAACCTGCACAAGTTCATGTTTTGGTAAATACAATCAATGATGCGTTGGACAATTTTGGAGAAACGGTATCGTTTTATAATATTGAAAAAGATTTAGTACCGGATTTTTCAGTACTAGCTGATTTATCCAAAAATAACACACCTTCTACTTTAATAATGATCGGTACAAATCCTATTTACTCTGCACCAAAGTCACTAAGATTCGAGGAATTACTAAAAAAGGCGAATAATACAATTCAGCTAAGTTCTCATGTCGATGAAACATCCGGGCATGTTGATTGGCATATCAATCAAACTCATTTCTTGGAAGAATGGAATGATACACAATCTTCTGAAGGCGAAATCGGTATAACTCAGCCACAAATTCGACCCTTATTTAATGGAATCAGTAATATTGAAATACTAGGCCTTATTGTTAATCGTGAATTGACCAACGGTTATGATCTGGTCCAAAATACTTGGAGAAATATTTTAATAGATGATTTTGAGCATAATTGGGATAAAACACTATATAACGGAATATTTTCCAAGAAGATCAACTCAGCACAAAATATTTCTATTAATATTAATAGAATAAAAAATTATCTAACAATAAATCCAATTGCAAGCGAAAATAATAAAATTGAATTGGTATTAAAAGTGTCAGCATCAACTTTTGACGGAAGTTTCGCTAATAATGGATGGATGCAGGAAATGCCCAACCCTGTTTCCAAACTGACATGGGATAATGCTGCGCAAATGAGTTATCGAACTGCTAAGAGATTAGGTGTCAAGAATGAAGATGTAGTCAAAATATCTAACGGGAATGAATACATATTGCTTCCAGTATGGATTTTACCTGGACAAGCAGATGACTCAATATCAGTAGAGCTGGGATATGGCCGAACTAAAGTTGGAAGAATTGGTAATAATATTGGTCAAAATTCGTATATATTAAGGAATTCGAATAGTACTTATCTAGTTGAAAATATTAAAGTTTCCAGAATCGGAACTACCTATCCATTAGCTTGTACGCAAGATAACCACGGAATGAATGAGAACAAATTGGCGGACGAAGCCATCCAAAAACGTTTACCATTGCTTGTCCGTGAAGCCACTTTGGAGGAATATAAGCATCATCCGGAATTTGCGAAACACGGAGTTCATCATCCACCTTTAGTATCAATGTGGGAAGAATTTAAATATACCGAATCACCACAATGGGGCATGACAATCGATCTAAATGTGTGCACAGGCTGTAATGCCTGTTCGACAGCTTGCCAAAGTGAGAACAATATTCCGGTAATTGGCAAACGTGAAGTACGCATGGGACGCGAAATGCATTGGATTAGATTAGATAGATATTTCTCTGGTGATCTCGAAAATCCGGAAGTTGTAATCCAACCGGTTGCATGTCAGCATTGCGAAATGGCTCCTTGCGAACAGGTTTGTCCGGTAGCCGCTACTACGCATTCTGAAGATGGTCTGAATGGAATGACATATAATCGTTGTGTTGGGACACGTTATTGCGCAAATAACTGTCCGTATAAAGTCAGAAGATTTAATTTTTTTAATTTCACTAAAGATATACCGGAGATAGTACAAATGGCGCGCAATCCCGATGTAACAGTTCGCTTTCGCGGAGTTATGGAAAAATGCTCATATTGCGTGCAACGGATCAGTTCCGCAAAAATTCAAGCAAAGAATGAGAGACGTGAGATACAAGATGGGGATGTTATTTCTGCATGCCAACAGGTATGCCCAACCGAAGCGATAACTTTTGGAAATATTTTAGATTCTGACAGTGAAATCAGTAAAGCGAGAACTAACAATCGGAATTACGCTTTATTGGGTGAATTAAATACAAAACCGCGTACAATGTATCAAGCTCGGCTTAGAAACCCAAACCCAAATTTAGAGGAATATCATTCTTAAATGAGTGATTCAATAAAAATAGCGAAAGAATTTATTGATGAACCGCTAATAGCTGGTAATCCCTCATTTCATACTATTACCGATAAAATTAGTTCAATTTCTGAAGGAAAAACTAAACGCGAATGGATATTGGCTTTTGGAATAGCGATATCTGTATTATTATTATTAATCGGAATTGTTGGATATTTAATTTGGGAAGGCATAGGAATATGGGGACTAAATAATCCTGTTGGATGGGGATGGGCCATTGTAAATTTTGTATTCTGGGTTGGCATAGGTCACGCTGGAACGTTAATTTCGGCAATACTGTTATTATTCAGGCAAAAATGGCGTACGTCTATAAATAGATTTGCCGAGGCAATGACCTTATTTGCAGTAATATGTGCTCTATTATTTCCTGGAATTCATGTTGGCAGAATCTGGATGTTACATTATTTCTTTCCGGCTCCAAACCAAATGGGTATGTGGCCAAACTTCCTTAGTCCGTTATTGTGGGATTTCTTTGCAGTAGGAACTTATTTTGCTGTATCACTGCTTTTTTGGTACACGGGACTAATTCCTGATTTAGCAACCTACCGCGACCGAGCGGTTAGGAAAATTAAACAGAAGATATTTGGTATTTTGTCACTGGGTTGGAGAGGCGGAAACAGACACTGGCAACATTATGAAATTGCCGCTCTTGTTTTAGCAGGACTTTCGACTCCTTTAGTATTATCAGTGCATAGTATTGTTAGCTCCGATTTTGCGACAAGTATCATCCCCGGATGGCATACAACAATCTTCCCACCCTATTTTGTTGCTGGTGCAATCTTTTCAGGATTTGCTATGGTTTTAACCTTAGCCATCATTGCCCGCAAATTTTATAATCTTGAAAATATAATTACAGTAAATCACTTTGATAAAATGGCAAAGATCATGCTCTTGACCAGTTCAATTGTTGGTTACGCATATGCGATGGAGTTTTTTATCGCTTGGTATAGCGGCAATATTTATGAAGGATTTGCCTTTTTAAATCGTGCTTTTGGTCCTTATACTTGGGCATATTGGACAATGATAACTTGTAATGTTCTAGTCCCTCAATTTTTCTGGTTTAAGAAATTACGAAGGAGTGTTCCATTCTTATTTGTAGCTTCAATTTTAGTTAATATCGGAATGTGGTTTGAACGATTTGTTATTACCGTTACAAGTTTATCGCGCGACTTTTTACCATCAAGTTGGGACTATTTTTCACCGACATTATTTGACATTTTAATATTTATTGGTTCATTTGGACTATTTTTAACCGGATTTTTGTTGTTTGTCAGGTTTCTACCAATTGTGTCAATGTCCGAAGTTAAAGGTGTATTACCACAAGCCGACCCACATAAAAAAGGCAGTAAATAATGGCTAAGACACTGGGATTAATTGCTGAATTTGAAGGACCTTCTTCTTTATTAAAGGCCGGTAAAGCAATGTGCGATAATGGATTTAAGTTATTTGATTGCCATTCGCCTTTTCCTATACATGGGATGGACGAAGCAATGGGATTAAAGCGCTCTCCTTTAGGGTATATAATCGCCTTCTTTGCCATAATGGGAGGTTCCATCGGACTTGGATTACAAACTTGGGTCCATTCAGTTGCCTATCCGCATGTGATTAGTGGTAAACCATTTTTTGCTTGGCAGGCATATATTGTTATTACTTTTGCACTGACTATTTTATTTGGAGCGATTGGTGCTGTTTTTGGAATGTTAGGATTAAATAAATTGCCCCGATATCATCATCCGCTTTTCTATTCAGATAATTTTAAAAAGGTAACAGATGACGGCTTCTTTGTCAGCGTTGGAGCAAATGATAAAATGTTTTATAAAATTGATTCAACTGCTTTTCTCAAATCAATTGGCGGAAAAAATATTGAAGTTCTGGAGGGTGACGAATGAGAATTTTTAGAACTCTTATGTTATCCATCACAACTATCATGATAATATGTTGTCGTGGTGATCACTCTAGAAAACCACCCATTCATCTAAATCCGAATATGGATTCGCAAGATAAGTTTAAGACTCAATCAGTAAATCCGTTTTTTGCAGACAGTTCATCAATGCTTTTACCGGTGGAAGGTACCATTGCTCAAAGTGAATTCTTTGGAGATTATGAATATATTACCGGGAAAGATAAAAATAGTAATTTTATTAATAATCCTGAATTACTGACAGCTGAATTAATAAATCGAGGAGAAGAACGATATACTATATATTGCGCAATTTGCCATGGGAAGAGCGGGAATGGGGAAGGTAATATCACTAAATATAAATATCCAATACCACCAACTTCTTATCACCAAGACTGGTTAATAGATAAAAAGGATGGATATTATTTTGATGTAATTACTAACGGTATAAGAACGATGCCTTCATATAAACATCAAATTCCGGTCAATGAAAGATGGGCAATAATAAGTTATGTTAGAAAATTGCAGGAATCCGAAAAATGAAAGTATATCCTAAATCATATCTTGTAAAAGAAAAAGGATCTCTTGGCAAGATTGCATTAATTATAGGAATCCTTGGACTTTTACTATCGGTTATCGGTTATTTTAGTAACCATAAACAATTTTATTTCTCATATCTGATATCATTTACTTTTTGGGTATCACTTGGATTGGGCGGCTTATTTTTTACGATGTTGCATCACATAAGTGGTGCAAGATGGAGCACTGTTTTATTGAGAATTTCGCAAGCAGTCATGTCGGTTTTACCGCTAATGATATTCTTTTTTATTCCAGTATTTTTTGGGATAAATGATTTGTACAGTTGGAGTAACCCAGAATTAGTTGCTGACAATGCCGTTTTACAAGGTAAATCAGGATTCCTTAATATTTCATTTTTTACAATGAGAGCACTCATTTATTTTATTATTTGGGGAATATTAGCATTTTTAATTAATAAATATTCTCGGTTGCAAGACAGCGGTAATAATACTACTAAAGAATTAAGAATTGTATGCGCACCAGGAATGTTTTTATTTGCGATTACAATCAGCTTTGCCGCCTTTGACTGGTTAATGTCACTTGATCCACATTGGTTCTCTACAATATTTGGAGGCTATTATTTTGGCGGAAGTTTTGTAATTATAATTGCTTTTTTGATAATTATCTCAAATTATTTACAATCCAATGGTACGTTAGAAAAAGAAATCGGTCATGCTCATTTCAGTGATCTCGGAAAATTATTTTTTGGCTTCATTGTCTTTTGGGCATACTTAGGTGGAGCACAATATTTCTTTATTTGGTATGCAAATATTCCAGAAGAAACAGTCTGGTTCATAGATCGGTGGAGGAACTCATGGAAAACAATTAGCCTGCTGTTGATTTTTGGACATTTTTTAATTCCTTTTATATCGTTGATATTCTATAATACAAAGAGAAATAGTAGAATACTTGTGTTCTTTGCATTTTGGCTATTCTTTTTCCACTATTTAGATATGTATTGGCTAGTAGCGCCAACATTACATCGTAATGCTGCTAATATTTCATGGATGGACTTGACAACATTCTTTGGAATCGGTGGCATATTTATAGCATTATTCTGGAATAGATTTACCTCTAAAGCTATCATTCCGATAAATGATCCATTTTTACCTGCCTCATTAAATTTGCACGAATAAAATCCTGACTCAATTTGAGGGTGCAGACTTTTAGGATTATTACGCTTGATAATATATTATGGTTAATAAGCTGGCCTGTATTAATAATGGTTTCCTTTCAATTAGTAAAATGCTTCTTTAAACGAATGAAGTACATTAACTGATTGGTTTAGGTAAGTAATAAAATAAAAAGCCCTTGATATATAGTCGAGGGCTTTTTATGAAAATCTATTTAATGTTTTTAATTATCATAATTAACAACTAAATTTGTAACAATTTATAACCAATGTCCTTTTCGTTGGTAATAATAACTATTAAAAGCAAGGAGTAGTTATGAAATATCAAAAATCACTTAAAATAATCACTTCAAATATCTTACTAATTACATCTATAATATTTGCTCAAGGAGTTACGACTTCCGGACTTGATGGTTTTGTAAATGATACTGATAACAATCCACTTGTTGGTGCGAATGTAGTTGTAGTGCATGAACCAAGTGGAATGTTATCAGTATCATTTACAAAACCATCAAGTCCGGAAGTCGTAACTCCTTGAGCAAATATTATAGATGTAATTAGTAAGATATTTGAAGTGATTA
>PVMS01058252.1_pt1 | contig 16414 bp, 11 predicted proteins | sample 1853461 | NCBI WGS metagenome assembly PVMS01 (sample SAMN08582032, study PRJNA380276) | Marine sediment metagenome, whole genome shotgun sequencing project. | isolation source: ocean sediment barecode stripped | collected 2017 | reverse complement strand
TCGCGCGCCTGCGGGCGGCGGCCCGCGCGCGCCGTGTCGCGGCGCGGCGCGGGCTCTGGCTCGACTGTGCGGCGGGCGCATCGCGCGCGCGGGTCGTGCTGGATCTCGAGCTCGGCTCGTCCGTCGCCGACTCCGAGCCCGTGGGCCTCGAGCCGGGCGACCGGGTGACGCCGAGCGCTGGCGGTCTCCGGGTGTCGTGGGTGCTCCGGCCGGCCGAGTCGTTCAGCGCGCTCGAGCTGCTCGATGTGCGAGCCCAGGCGCAGAGCCAGCCGGACCGCGACCGCGTGCGCTTCCCCGGGACCCCGAGCTCCGAGCTGCGGGTGCGCTCGAGCGGAGATCCGCTGTGGCTCGAGTCTCCGTCCGGGGAAGCGCTTCCCCTCGATGGAGCGGCGATCCCGCTCGACCGCCTCGCTGCCAGCGGGCCCCGGATCGGCGCTCCGACCGGGGGCGGCGACGTTCCCGTGTGCCGGTTGACCCACCGGGCGCCACGGGGCGACCGGCTGCCGGAGGAGGCGATGGACGAGTCGCTGCGCGAGCGTCTGCGGGCGCTGGGCTACCTCGAGGAGCCGTGAGACGCGCGACGGTGTCAGTCGTCGCTGCGACGCAGCACCCAGCCCGCCGCGCCGGTCCAGGCCATCAGCAGGGTGAGGCGCCAGCGCCAGGGCATGTCCCAGGGCGTGAACGCTTCGACCTCCATCGAGAGCTCGCCGCGCGCCGCGGCTCCGCGGACCCACGCGCCGATCTCCCCAGGCGTCAGGTAGCTCACGACGACTCCGCCGACGTCGAAGTAGCGCCAGCGCAGGCCCGAGCGGTTCGCGGTGCGGGACATCCAGTAGACGAGCCGCGCGAAGGGCGCGACGCGGTTGACCTGCTCCTCGAAGACCAGGTAGCCCCCGGGTCGCGTGATGCGGAGCATCGCGGCCAGGCTCTGCTCCTGGAGCGCGCGGGTATTCGCCTGGGTGTCGCTCACCATGTGGTGGAGGACGTGTTGGAAGGTGACGAAGTCGAAGCTCCCGTCCGGGAGGTCGTTGTCGACCACCGAGCCTTCGACGAAGCGGAAGTCGGGGCTCACGACGTGATCCCGGTGTCGGCCGTCGACCTCGAGGATCGTGCCTTCTACGGGGTGGGGAGAGCGGTTGGCCAGCGCCTCCAGGAAACGCCCGCGGGCGCCGCCCACGTCACACACCGAGAGGCCGGGGCGGTCGATCCGCTCGAGGATCTGGTCGAGCATCCAGCCGCGCGAGAGCTCCTGCTCGTATTCGGCGAAGCGGTCGAGGACGAGGATCTGCGCGGCGTCGCGCTGCTCGGGCATTGGGCGAGTCTACTCTTGGCGAGTGCTGCCCGGTATGATCCCGGCGCATGAGAGGCATTGCCGGGGGATTCGCCTTCTTCGTCGCGCTGACGCTGCCGGCGGCACTTCTGGCGGCGCCTGCCGGGAAGGGGCGGGTCGACCAGGGGCGGGTCGACGCGGCCGACGAGGAGCCCGGAAGCTGGCTGGTCCACGGCCGCACCTGGGACGAGCAGCGCCACAGCCCGCTCGACCAGATCGATCGCGGCAACGTGAGCTCTCTGGGTCTCGCCTGGTCGTACATGACCGGGACGAAGCGAGGGCTCGAGGCGACACCGCTGGTCGTGGACGGCGTGATGTACGCCACCGGCACCTGGAGCATCGTCTACGCCCTCGACGCGGCGACCGGACACGAGCTGTGGCGCTTCGATCCGGAGGTGCCGCGTTGGAAGGGGCGCAACGCCTGCTGCGACGTCGTGAACCGCGGCGTCGCCATCTGGCAGGGACGGGTCTACGTCGGCACGATCGACGGGCGTCTGATCGCCCTGGACGCCGCGACCGGCAAGCCGGTGTGGAGCGTGCTTACGGTCGACCCCGAGCAGCCCTACACGATTACCGGTGCGCCGCGCATCGCCAAGGGCCGGATCGTGATCGGCAACGGCGGCGCCGAGTTCGGCGTGCGGGGCTACTTCAGCGCCTATGACCCGCGGGACGGGAAGCTCCTCTGGCGCTTCTACACCGTTCCGTCGAGCCACGCGGGCCCCCACGAGCACCCGGAGCTCGCCAAGGCGGCCGAGACCTGGTCGAAGGACGCGATGTGGGAGTCGGGGCTCGGCGGGACCGTCTGGGACTCTATGGCCTACGACCCCGAGCTCGATCTCCTCTACGTCGGAGTCGGCAATGCCTCGGTCTACAACCGCGAGCTGCGCAGTCCGGGCGGTGGCGACAACCTCTTCCTGGCCTCGATCCTCGCCGTGCGGCCGGAGACCGGGAAGCTCGTCTGGCACTATCAGACGACGCCCGGCGAGTACTGGGACTACACCGCCACCCAGCACATGATCCTGGCCGACCTGGAGATCGCCGGGAGCCAGCGCAAGGTGCTGCTCCAGGCGCCGAAGAACGGCTTCTTCTACGTGCTCGACCGGGTCACCGGGGAGCTGCTCTCGGCCGAGAAGTACGCGCCCGCGAGCTGGGCGACCCACGTGGACCCAGACACCGGTCGACCGGTCGAGCGGAGTGAGGCGCACTGGGCCCGGAAGGCCGCCATGGTCACGCCTGCCGTACCCGGCGCCCACAACTGGCACCCGATGAGCTTTCACCCGGGCACGGGTCTGGTCTACATCCCGGTGAGTCACGCGACCTACTACTTCGTTCCCTCGGCGGACTTCCGCTTCCGTCCCGGGGCGAACTTCAACACCGGTGAGGACGTGGGCGCCATGCTGGCCAAGTTCGAGGGCTACGAGGACCTGAACTTCCTCGGCTGCTCTCCGACGCGACTGCTGGCCTGGGATCCGGTCGCGCAATCCGCCGCCTGGGAGGCGCGCCACGACACCGGCGTGCCCGGCGGTGCGCTCTCGACGGCCGGCGGCCTCGTGTTCCAGGGGAACGGGAGCGGGGAGTTTTCCGCCTACGACGCCCGCACGGGTGAGCGTCTGTGGAGCGCGCCGGTCGGGATCGGGATCATGGCGCCTCCGGTCAGCTACCGGATCGGCGGGGTGCAGTACGTCGCCGTGCTCGCGGGGATCGGAGGCTCCCAGGGGGGGCACTTCACGCGCTTCGACTACGAGAACGACGGCCGCCTGCTGGCCTGGAAGCTGGGCGGCGAGGGCGAGCTACCCCCGGTCGTGCGCCGGCCGCCGGGAAAGGTCGAGGCGAAGCCCATCGAGATCTCGTCCGAGGCCCTGCAGCGAGGCCGCTCTCTCTACGCGCAGCACTGCATGCGCTGCCACGGCATGGGCGCAAAGAGCAGCGGGCTCTACCCGGACCTTCGCTTCGCGACCCGCGAGACCCTCGAGAAGTGGGACGACATCGTGCTGGGCGGCATCCGGGCCGGCGGCGGCATGGCGAGCTTTGCCGACGTGCTGACCCCCACCCAGTCGAAGGAGGTCCAGGCCTATGTCGCCACCCGAGCCCTCCACGAGCCGAACGTCGCCCAGCGCACCCTCGCGTTCCTCGCCGAGAACATCTGCCTCCCCGCCACCTGGTTCACCGACTGAGGACACGCCCCGTCCCCGTTCTGCGGTCTAGAGGTCGAGGGCGTTGCGGACGGCGTGGGCCAGGGCGGCGACGGTGAAGGGCTTGGGGATCAGGGTGATGCCGGTGGCCTCGAGCTCGGGGCCGAGGGTGCTTTCGTCCGCGTAGCCCGACATGTAGAGGCAGCGGGCTGCGCCGCCGCTCTGGAGCAGGCGCCGGGCCAGCTCCGGTCCGCTCATGCCGGGCATGATGACGTCGGTCAGCAGCAGGTCGAAGGGCTCACGGGCGACCGCCGTGGCCTCGAGCGCGGCACCGGGCGATGGGGCTTCGAGCACCTGATAGCCGAGGTTGCGAAGCATGCTGGCGACCACGGCGCGCGGGGCGGACTGATCTTCGACCAGCAGGATCGTCTCGCTGCCGCGGGGCAGGGCTCCGGTTTCGAGCAGCTGCTCTGTGTCGGCTTCGACGTCGCGACGCGGGAGGAAGACGTCGAAGCGGGCCCCGCCATCGGGAGGCGATGAAACCGTCACGGCTCCGCCCCAGCGGCGCACGATGCCGTGCACGGTCGCGAGGCCGAGCCCCGATCCCTCCGGATCCTGCTTCGTGCTGAAGTACGGCTCGAAGATCCGGGCGCGGTCGACGACGTCGATGCCCGGGCCGTCGTCGATCACCGAGATGCGCACCCAAGGGCCCCGCGTGAGGGACGCCAGCGCGTCCGCGTCGGTCACCTCCAGCGCGGCGGTCTCCAGGTGGACCGAGCCGTCGCTGCCCGCCGCGTCGCGTGCATTGAGCACCAGGTTGAGCAGCACCTGGGTGAGCTGGCTGCGGTCCGCCTCGACGCCGCAGTCCTCCTCGGCGTAGCGGACCGAGAGCTCCAGCTCCTCGCCGACGGCGCGTTTCAGCAGCTCGAGCGCGTCGGCCACGAAGCGGTTCACCTCGATGGGCTCCACCTGATGGACGCCCTTCCGGCCGAAGGCGAGCAGCTGGCCCGCGATGGCCGACGCTCGGGCGCCGGCGTCCCGGATCGCCTTCAGGCCCTGCTGAGGCGGTGCGTCCTCCGCGAGCTGCAGGCTCAGGAGATCCGCTTGTCCCATCACGACCGTCATCAGGTTGTTGAAGTCGTGGGCGATGCCGCCGGCCAGGCGGCCCAGGGCCTCGAACTTCTGCTGCTGGATCAGGGCGCTCTCGGCGGACTCTCGGGCCGCCATCTCCTGGCGCAAGCGGTCGTAGGCGCCGCGCAGCTCGGCGGTGCGCTCGATCACCCGCGCCTCGAGCTCGTCCCGGGCGGCGCGCAGCTCCTCCTCCATGCGCTTGCGCGCGAAGAAGTCCGGAATCGACGTCGTGCCCAGGTGGTCCCGCAGCAGAGGGTCCTGCTCCGCGTAGCGGAGCACGTACTCCTCCATGCGATCGGGGTGGCCCATCACGAAGCGGCAGACGTCGTCTCCGCGCCCGCGACACAGCAGCTCGCTGGCAACCAGCGGGATCCCGAAGCTCGCCTCGCACCAGCCCGAGGAGTAGCCGGCGTTCATGATGCAGACCGGGAAATTTGCCGGCTCTCCCGCGTCCATCCAGGCTTGTGCCTCGAACGAGTAGGGGTGGTCGTAGCGGATGTAGAAGCTGGTGTCGGGAGCCGGCCGGGAATCCGCGTGGATGTCGACGAAGGCCCAGCCCGAATGGGCGAAGTGGACGGGGCCCGATGCCATCTTGGCGAGCGGATCGTCCACCTGCATGCGTTCGGCGAAGCGCTGGGCGTCGGACTTGCCGACGGCGTGGGCCAGGTCGAACAGGATGTTTCGAGAGAAGTCTGCCGCGTCGTCGGCGCGCCCCTCGCCGAAGAGATCAGCGACGAGGCGAAAGAACTCCACCGAGAGCGAAGCGGCCCGGACGAGCAGGTAACGCTCTCCGGAGATCTCGATGGTGCCGTGAGCCGGGTCGTCTCGGCGATCGGCGAAGTAGCGGGCGACGGTGCGCTCGGCCTGCTCGAAGACTTCGGTGAGCTCCGGGGGAACGCGGACGGTATCGAGTGCCACGGTGGATTCGCCGCGCGACTATTGAGGTCGCCAGAATCGATCGTATCGCTCCTGGTCGAGAGGAGCGAAGAACGCCTCGGTGACGAGTCCGTCCTCGATGCGTGCGCAGAAGAGGTGCTCGGTGTCGAGGGTGCTCGATCCTCGCCGCGCCTCGATCGAGTAGCGCAACACCGCTCCGTGATCGCTGACGTAGACGTCCTGCAGCTCGGCGGTGAGCTCGTCGGAGAGCTCTCCGACCCGCGCCATGGAGGCGGTCACCCGCGCGAGCCCCTCGTGGAGACCGGCCAGCGGGCTGCGGCCCGGCATTCGCCAGGTGCACTTCTCGTCGAGGACCCCCGCCAGCGCCACGGCGTCTCCGGCCGCGATGGCTTCCCACAGCTCGCGGGCGATCTGTTCGTTCGGATGTGTTCCCATCCTGTCTTCATCTCCCCCGCGTCCTGACGGCAGCATCTCATCCCCAAGCACGGGAAGGGAAGCCCGGAGCCCCGCGCACTGCGCCGGACGGGGGCGAATCCCCTCCGTGCCTGGAGCGATCCCTCGCGGGGGATCAAAAGCTGTGCAAAAATAAGACGTTAGGTCGCCACAGGAGTTCTCCCGACGGATATGTCCAGAGTCCGGTTCGCCGCCATCGCGCTGACGGTCCTGACCGGGTTCAGCGGCCTCGTCTACCAGGTCACCTGGCAGCGCTGCCTCGCCACGCTGCTGGGCTCTCACAGCGAGGCCACCGCCGCAGTCCTCGGCATCTTCCTCGGCGGTCTCTCGGTGGGCTACGCGCTCTTCGGTCGCGTCACCGACCGCGAGATGGCCCGGGCGGAGCAGACCGGCACCCCGCCGCGGCTGCTGCTGATCTACGGCCTGGTGGAGGCGGGCATCGGGATCTGGGCGCTCCTCTTCTACTGGGTCTTCGGCCTGCTGCAATCCCTCTCGTTGGCGATCGCGATCGAATCGACGGGGGCCGGCTTTGCGTTCGATGTTCTGCTCACCGTCTTGCTGATCGGCCCTCCCACGGTGCTCATGGGGGGCACGATTCCGGTGCTCACCCAGGCGCTCTCCTCCAGCCTGGAGGATGCGACCCGTGTGCACGCCTGGATCTACGGATTCAACACCGCCGGGGCGTTCCTGGGCGCCTTCATGGGCGGATTCTTCCTCATCCCGTGGCTCGGCGTTCCGGTGACGCTCTGGTCAATGGGCGCCGTCAACCTCGGCGCCGGCGTCGCCTTCGTGCTGCTGTCCAGGCGCGGGCGTAGCGGGATCCGGACGCGGCCGAACGCGGACACGCCCCGCGTCGAAGGCTTCAGCCGCTACGCCGCCGTGGCCCTGCTGCTCGGCTTCTCGATGATGGCGCTGCAGACCACCTTGATTCGCGTTGGCGGCTTCGCGCTCGGAGGCTCGCAGTTCACGTTCTCGATGGTCGTCTCCTGCTTCGTGCTGTGCATCGCCATCGGCAGCCTCGGGGTTTCGGCGATGCGCGAGCCGCGCACGCTTCACCTGGTTGCTTGCGTCTGGGGCCTCGCTCTCTGCCTGCTGCTGCTCTACTTCGTCCTGCCGGACGCGACCTTCGCCGCGCACGTTCTCCGCACCCGATTCGGTGTCAGTGAGCTGGATTTCTGGCTCTACCACGTCTCTGCGTTCGGGTGCCTGTTGCTCGTGCTTGCAGTTCCGCTCGGGCTCTCGGGTGCGACGATGCCGCTCCTCTTCCACGAGCTGCGCCGGGAGATCGGCGACCTCGGCGGCGTCGCCGGGAGGCTCTACAGCTGGAACACGGTGGGAAATCTGCTGGGCGCGCTGCTGGGCGGCTACGCGTTGCTCTTCTGGCTCGATCTCCACCAGGTGTATCGGATCGCCATCGGCGCGGTGGTTGTGGCGGCGGCCCTGCTGACGGCGCGCCGGATCGAGCGCGCAGCGTTGCTGGGCGCCGGGTTGGCCGCGGCTGCGGTCCTGCTGCTGGTGGCGCTTCCCGCCTGGAGTCCCAAGAGACTGGCCAGCGGTCTCTTCTACGCGCACACCCCGCTCCCCTTCGACTACGGCAGTCCTTCGCGATTCTTCGCCTCGATCGACGACACCTATCCCTTCTACACGGACGATCCCACCGCCTCGGTCGCCGTCCGCGACTCGCAAGTCGACCTCGGTCCGGGGCGGGAGTCCGTGAGGAACCGGACGATCGTCACCGACGGCAAGGACGACAGCTCGCTCGTCTTCGAGTACGACACGACCGCTCTGTCCGGCCTGATCCCGTGCCTGCTGGCGGAGCGCTGCGAGGACGTGTTCATCGTCGGATACGGTCTGGGCGGCACGGCCGGGGAGCTGGGAGCGCTTCCCGCCATACGCCGCGTGCTCGTATCGGAGATCGCCCAGGGCGTGATCGATGCCGCGCCACTCTTCGATCACGCCAATCGCGGGGCGGCGCAGAACCCCAAGGTGGAGATCGTGCGGAGCGACGCCTTCCGCGCCCTGGTTCGAAGCGACGAGCGCTGGGATGTGATCGCGTCGATGCCGAGCAACCCCTGGTCCGGCGGCGTCGAGACGCTCTACTCGCGCGAGTTCATGGAGGCGGCACGCTCCCGGTTGGCGCCGGGGGGCGTCTACGCCCAGTGGCTCAACCAGCACCAGCAGGTCGACGCGGCCACTCTCTCGCTGATCATCCGGACCCACGGAGCGGTCTTCGAGCACTCGGCGATCTGGTCGGCGGGACGCTACAACGATCTGCTCCTGATCGGCTTCGAGGGAGAGCCGCCGTCGCTCGAGGCTCTCGAACGACGCTTCGCGCAGCGAGCGCTCGCGGCGGCTCTTCGGGACCGCCAGATCGATTCGCTTCCGGCGCTTCTGGTCCACGAGATCCTGCCCGCCGACGTTCCGAACGCGCTCGGGCTCGAAGGGCCGATCCACACGACCTTCCATCCCTTGCTGAACCACGCCGCGGCGAAGGCCTTCTTCCGGCGGGAGGGGACCGAAGTGCCGTTCTCGGGTGGGGAGCGGGTCCGGCGAGTCGGGCTCGAACGCTCCCTCTATTACAATCTCACGAACCGGGAGGGGGAGCGATCCAGCCGCCGGATTCGTGAGCTCGCCATGCTGGAGGCCTGCAAGCGCGGGCAGTACGTGCAGTGCCTGACCCTGATGGCCCAGTGGCAGCACGAAGACCCCTCGAGCTTTCGGCGGCGCAGCATCGCGAAGGAGATGGGCGCTCTGACGTTCTACGACGCCGCGCTCGTCGATCGTCTGGTGGGCTTCTTCGACGACTCCCCGGTGGTGGGGGGCGTGACGCCCGAGAGCCTGCAGCGCGACATCACGCTCTATCGCACGTTCTTCTGGAGTGGCGCGCCCTTCCATCCCATGGCACTGCAGCGAAGGCTCGAGGCCTGCGGCGGTCCGGGCTGCCCGCAGGTCGTGCCACGGCAGCCGGGACGCTCGTCCCGCTAGGCCGGGATTCCGCTGCCTGGACTAGACTGATCGCAGTGGGGGGCGATACCGCGGTGCGAGCCCAGGGCGGAGGCGGGTCGACCGGACGCTGGCTGGCTCTGGTGTTGCTCGGGGGCGTGATCCTGGCCCTCGCCGTGGAGCTCACCTCGCGGCTCGGCGGACCCCGGGCGCCGGGGAATCTCGCGGCCACCGCAACCGCCCGGGTCGAGCGCGGCGTCGGGGCGCCCGAGTGGGTGCTCCGCGCGCCGCGAGATCCGGACGGATCTCCGGCGCTCGCCGAGCGGCGTCTCGTCCTGGCGGGCTCCGGCGGTGCTCTCGAGCTGCGCTTCCGCGACCCGACGTGGGTCGCCGCCTTGCTGATCCAGGCGGCCGCCGGGGATCGGGTTCGGATCTTCGGACTCGCGAGCGACGGCGACTGGCAACGCCTCGGCGCGTTGCGCCCCGGCGCCGGCACCGTCATGCACACCCGGGCGATCGAGCTGGCAGCGCCGACTGAGCTGCTGGGGCTGCGTCTGGTCGCGGCGTCCGAGGGCGTGGTCTCGCTCGGCGCTGTCCGGGTGTGGGAAGCGCTGCCGGAGGGCTGGCCGGCCCCGCAGGAGCCGTCGGCGGGAGCCTGGCCGCTGGCGGAGTCGCCGCGGGATCTCGCGCCGCTGCGTTTCGCGCTGGCGTTCGCCGGTCTGCTCGCCGCGCTGGCCGTGTGGCAGGCCGGACGTCGGCAGGGCTCAGCGGCGATTGCGAAGAAGGTGCTGGCGGGTCTGGCGCTGCTCTCCCTGCTCGCCTGGTTCGACTTCTTCCAGGCGACTCGCGCCCTGGGCTTCCAATGGTCGGTCCAGAACCACTGGGACGTCTACCACTACTATCTGGGCAGCAAGTACGCCTCCGAGCTGGGTTACACCGAGCTCTACCACTGCACGCTCGCCGCCGACGTCGAGGACGGGCTGGGGGAGCTGCGCCTGTCTGCCGGTCGCGTGCGAGAGCTTCGCAGCAACGTCCTCGTTCCGGTCGACCTGGTCGCTGCGGACCCCGAACGCTGCACGGATCGATTCACGCCGGAGCGCTGGCAGGCCTTCCGGCGGGACGTCGCGTGGTTCCGCACACGATTGCCCCCGGGAATCTGGCTCCAGATCTCCATCGACCACGGCTACAACCCGAGTCCGGCCTGGAACGTGACCGGCGGGGCGATCGCGCGCTGGATCCCCGCCTCCGAGCTCGGCTTTGCGTTGCTGATGGCCATCGACGTGCTGCTGCTGGCCGCACTCTGGGGCATTGCGTGGCGAACGTTCGGCCTGCCGGGGGTCGCCGTCGCGCTGGTCTTCTTCGGCACGAACTTCGCCGCCGGTAACACCTGGACCCACGGCGCCTTCCTGCGTCACCAGTGGTTCTTCCTCAGCGGCGTCGCGCTGTGCGCACTGCGCGTCGGGCGTCCGGGGGCCGCCGGCTTCCTGCTGGCGTGGGCGACGCTGCTGCGGATCTTCCCGGGCTTCTTCGTGCTCGGCGTGTTGGCTCGAATCGGGGTGGACTGCGCCCGGGAGCGCAGCCTGCGGCTCTCGCCGGACCGCTGGCGGTTCGTCGCGGGCGGGCTGCTGGGAACCGTCGTGATCGGAGCCGCCTCGGTGCTGGCCACGGGAGACGGCGGCGCCTGGGGGACGTTCCTGGAGAACACCCAGAAGCACTTCGCCGTCTCCGCCCTCAACCTGATGGGCTTCCTCTCGGTAGTGGAATGGGCGGAGACGGGCGTGCCCACAGGTGCGCTGCGGATCGCCTCGGTCCTGGCCATGGCCCCGCTCACGCTGGTCGCGCTGCGTCGCGAGCCCGACTGGGCGGCCGCGATTCTCGGCGGCGTCCTGGTGCCGTTCGCGACTGAGCTCGGCTCGTACTATTTCGTCTACATGTGCTTCTTCGGCTTCCTGGCGGTTCGGCGTCCGGGCGTCTCCCCGGCGCTGGCGGCCCTGGCGGTCGCGCTGGCGGCCGTCGGCTGGGCCGACGCCGACAGCCACGCGCGCGGCTCGTTCGTCGCCAGCAGCGCCCTGGTGCTGGTCTTCTTGATCGGGGTCGCTGCTGCATTCGCCCGGCGGCCGGCCCCGGGAAAGGCAGGGAGCTAGCCGTGGTCGGGCGAACGGGCGCGGGGGATGCGGTGAGTCCGGCGGTTCGCATCGGGCTCGCAGGGGTGCTGGTGCTGGCGTGCGCCGCCTATTGGCCCGTGCTGTCCCTCGACCACCTGGGCTGGGACACCTGGCCGCTCCTGCTCACGAGCCGGATCGCGAGTGTCGGCGATCTCGCCGGCAGCTTCACCGAGAAGCTGATGGACGGCCGCTATCCCCACGGCGATTTCTACCGTCCCGTGCTGAGTCTCAGCATCGCTCTCGACCGGGCGATCTGGGGCACGCGCGCATTCGGCTTTCACCTGACGGACCTGCTGCTGCTGTTGCTCACCACCGTGGCCGTCTATGCGCTGGGACGTCGGCTGCTGGGCGATGCGTGGGCGGCGCTGGCGGCCTGCGCCCTCTTCGCGCTGCATCCGCTCCACTTCGAGAGCCTGCCGGCGACCGCCCGCCGTGCCGACGCTCTGGCGAACCTCTTCACCTTGCTGGCGCTCCTGCGCCTGCCGGCTCGCGGCGGCGGAAGGGGTGTGTGCGCCGGATTGCTGGCCCTGCTCGCCGTCGGCTCGAAGGAGAGCGGCGTGCTGGCCGCCCCGCTGCTGGCGGTGCTGGCAATGGTCGAGGGCGAGGGGGATCGGCTGCAGCGTGTCCGGGCGGCGCTGCGTGCCGCGGCCCCGGCCCTGGCGCTGGTCGCGCTCTTCTTGGGGGCTCGTGCGCTGGTCCTCGGCGGAATGGGTGGCCATCCGGGCACGTCGCTCGTGTCGGGCGTGCTGCGTGCGCCGGGCCTGGTCCTGCTCTTCGTTCCGACGCTGCTGGTGCCGCAGCCGGTGGGCGGGGCCCAGGCGTTGGCGGGGCTCGCACTGGCGTTGTTACTGGTCGTGGCGTCGTTCGTGTTCACGGTCCGAAGCCCGCGCGCGGTGCGCTCGTTGTGGGTATCGGGATCGTGGGGCGGTGCGCTGCTGATCCTGAGCGGTGTGTCCGGGGACCAGGCCCCCTGGTATGCCTCCGCCTTGCTGCCCGCCTATGTGCTGATGTTCGGTGCGCTGGTCGCCGGCGTGCGCACGGGGTGGGATCGGGCGCCGAAGCCGGCGCAGCTGGCGGGCGCCGCGGTGGCCTTGCTGCTCGCCTTCGCGCCGCTGCGCTACTCCGGCCTCTTCGAGCGCTACCCGCAGTGGGAGCGACTCAGCAGCGAGTCCTCCGTGTTCCTCGCGGATTTGCGGGAGCGCATCGCAGTAGCGGAGCCGGGCGGTCCGGTCCTTCGCGTCTTCGGCTTGCCCCAGCGGGCGCCGCGCCGGCGCCCCGTTGGCATTTACGGCGCGGGCGGGCTCGCTCCCTACAGCGTCCAGGCCTGGGTGGAGATCGAGCTGCCCGGGCGGCGGGTGCGCGTGCTGGCACGGGACCCGGTGCAGATCGCCCACGATGAAATCGTGGTAGTTCTGGTGGGAGCCGAGCCTTGACGGGTCGCGACCCCGGCTCGAAGGGTCGCCCCCCCCAGGCCGCGGCTCAGAGCGTGAAGTCGTCCGGCACAGGCTGGAGCTGGAAGACGCGCTTCGGCATGCCGAAGCGGAAGGCGGCTTCGCGGCCCTTCTCGTCCACCTCGAGCACGCGGAAGCGATTGCCGTCTGCGATGAGGAACGTGCCCCAGGGCGTGGGCAGGGCATCCTGGGTCCAGCGGAAGAGCTTGGGGACCTTGCGGTTCGAGCCGGCCACCTCCGCGAGTGGCCGGAACTCCCGGTCGAAGGTCTGGACGACGCCGGCCCGGGTGTTCGAGACCAGGTAGCCGTCGGCGGTTCCGCGCACGTGGTGCGGGCCGTTCAGGCCGTCGGCCACCACCTCGTGCTCCAGACTCTTGCGGTCGATGCGGATGATCGCGCCCTGGTAGAAGAGCACCGCCAGGACCTTCGTCGGGTCGTGGGGGTCGATCATCGCGGAGTTCATGTGGGTGGTCTGGGCGTGGCTCGGGTAGCAGCGCGCGCGATGGTCGAGACTCTTCTCGATCTTGCGCACGTCGCCCGACTTGAGCCGGTCGAAGCCGTGGTCCGTGCCCCACCAGGACCACAGGACCTGGCCGGCCAGGTCGATCTCGATGATGGCGTCGATGCCGCTCGAGGCGATCAGCAGGCCGTTGTCCGTGCGGCGGACCGTGCGCGGCAGGTTGAAGAGCGGGCTGCGGATCTCGAGGTCGATCTCGCCGGCGGCGTTCAGCCGGGCCACGTGCTCGTCGCCGGGGACCCCGTCGGCGGAGCAGATCTTGCCCGTCAGGAAGTAGAGCCCTTCGCCCTCGACGTAGTCCATGCCGAAGGGCTTCACGCAGGAGAGCGAGCCCAGCTGCTCGATCTGGCCAAAGCCCTCGCCGCGGCGGTAGAGCGCGATCTCGCCGCCGGGATCGCCGGCGAAGACGTCGCTCATGCCGCCGAGCAGCAGCTTCTGCACCCGCGGGCTGCGGCCGCCGATGATGCGGTTCAGGCGGAAGAGGCCGTACCGCCACGTCGTCTGCGCGTAGGAGACCAGGAACTTCATGTGGATTCCAATGCGGGGGGAGGGCGGCGGGCCGTCAGAAGCGATACTGCACGCCGAACTGGACCGGGATGTAGAAGAGCGCCGCGACGTCGCTGCCAAAATCTCCCGAGTGATCGATCTTGGTGCTGCTGAGCTGCATCTCGATTCCCGCGTTGAGCAGCCAGTTCTCGCTGAGGTAGACGTCGAGGCCGGCGCCGAAGCGCCCGGCGACGCCGACCGTCGAGTCGTCGAGGAAGCCGCCCTGGGCGGCCCGGTCGTCGAGCTGCAGGAAGGTCACGCCGACGCCCACCAGACCCCACGGCTGCCAGCGACCCCAGCCCGGATAGATGAACTTCCCGTTGGCGGTGAACGTGTGATAGCTGAGGTCGAAGATCTTCGAGCCGTCGACCTTGTTCTCGAAGCCGGCGATCCACTCGTACTCGCCCTCGAGCGCCACCCAGCTGTTGAACCGGTAGCCGCCGCGCACGTTGAGGCCCGCGCTGTTCTCGGTCTTGACGGCGATGCCGCCGGTGACGTCGTCGTCGAAGTCGCCCGGGAACCAGTGGAAGGCGTAGGTGCCGCCGATGCCGATGTAGCCCCCGGGTCGGGCGTAGTCGTCCTGGGCCAGGGCAGCGCTCGGCAGCAGGCACAGCAGCAGCACGGCAAGGGCGATCCGGGGTGACATGGGGGCTCCTGGGGTCGGTTCGCGCGGCAGGCTATCAGCCCGGGGTCGCCCGGTCGATACCGGCCCCAGCGCCGCCGAGCAATTCAGAACGGAGTTTGATCGCGCGGCCGGGTACCCTTCCCGCCACGCATCAGGGGAGGAACGGCATGCGCGGCTGGATCGTCTGGATGTGCTCCGGGGCCTTTCTGGCCGTCTGCGGGTCCGCCGGGGCGGGGCCGCCGGCGGTTGATCCCGCTGCCTGGCGGATCGTGGACCTCACGCATCCCTTCAATCAGGAGACGCTCTACTGGCCGACCGCGCCGAGCCGCTTCGCGCTGGAGCGCCTGGCCCACGGCCGGACGGCGGGCGGCTGGTTCTACTCGGCCAACGCCTTCTCGACGCCCGAGCACGGCGGCACCCATCTCGATGCGCCGATCCACTTCGGCGAGGGCCGGACGGCGGTGGAGGGCATTCCTCTGGAGCGGCTGGTGGCGCCGGTCGTCGTGATCGACGTGGCCCAGCGGGTGGCCCGCGGCGGTGAGTTCGCCCTGGGCGCCGACGAGGTGGTGGCCTTCGAGGAGCGCCACGGGGCGATTCCGTCCGGCTCGGTGGTGCTGCTGCGGACCGGCTGGGACCGCTACTGGCCCGATGCGCGTGGCTACCTGGGCGACGCCACTCCCGGGGACGCCAGCAAGCTGCGCTTCCCCTCGTTCGGCGCCTCGGGAGCGCGGGCGCTCGTCGAGGAGCGCGGCGTCGTCGGCCTGGGGGTCGACACGGCCTCGATCGACGTCGGCTCATCCCAGGACTTTCCGGTACACCGGATCGCGTCGGCCCGCGACGTCTACGGCCTGGAGAACCTCACCGGCCTCGGCGCGCTTCCCCCGCACGGGGCCACCATCGTCGCCCTGCCCATGAAGATCGAAGGCGGCTCCGGTGCCCCCGTCCGCGCGATCGCGCTCCTCCCCGCGAAGTGAGCACGCGGGCGGCTGTCCTCGGTCAGCCAGCCTTGACGGCTTCGTGGATGAAGCGGACGGCTGCGTCGATCAGCTCCGGGTTGGCGGGATAGCGGGGGTCCCGGCGATAGGCGCGGCTCGAGTAGTCGGCCTGGAGCTGGCAGATCAGGTCCGCGACGAACGGGACCTCGAGGTCGGTGCGGAACTCGCCGGAGTCGATGCCACGCTGCAGGATCGAGGCGACGAGCTCGCGGTGGGGCTCCACCCGGTCGGCGCCCACTTTGGTCATGCGGCCGAGCTGGAGTGCGCGGTCGCCGGTCATCAGGGCAGGGAGCAGGGGGTGGGAGCGACAGAACTCCACCGAGCGCCGGAACATCGCCTCCAGCGCCGCCGCCGCGCTCCTCTCGTCCCGGGGCACCATGGCGCGCACCCAGTCGCGGATCACCTCGGACAGGACCACCTCGAACAGGTGCTCCTTGTTGCGGAAGAACTGGTACAGCAGACCGTTCGAGACCCCGGCGTCATCCGCGATGGCGGCCACCGTCGCGCCGGCGAAGCCCCGCTCGCCGAAGCAGCGCCGGGCGGATTCGAGGACCCGCTGGCGCTTGCGCTCGCTCTCGAGGCGCCGCCGGCCGCCTTCCGGCTGTACGATTTCCGCTGCAGCTTCGGACACTTCGGGAATGGCCTCCATCGATGAACTCTTTTTAGCATCAATTCATTGAATTCACGATGGTAATTATTCATTATATGAGGTCAGCCCACCCGCCAGCCGGCACCCCCGCGGGCCGGACCGAAAGGACTCCCCCCCATGGCCCAGCTCGACTTCCAGGCCTTCGACGCCGACCACCACTACTACGAGGCCGAGGACGCCTTCATCCGCCACGTCGACAAGCGCATGCAGCGCCGCTGCATGCAGTGGGCGGAGATCGACGGCAAGCAGCGCCTGCTGGTGGGGGGGAAGATCAACCGCTTCATCCCGAACCCGACCTTCGATCCGGTGGCGAAGCCCGGCGTCCTCGACGAGTACTTCCGCGGCAAGAACCCGGGCGGCAAAGGCATGGCGGCCCTCTTCGGCGAGCTCGAAGCGATCCATCCCGGCTATCGAGACCGTGACGCGCGCCTGGCCCAGCTCGACGAGCAGAGGCTTCAAGGCGCGCTGCTCTTCCCGACCCTCGCCGTGGGCATGGAGGAATCCCTGAACCACGATCCCGAGGCGCTGGTCGCCGCCTTCCGCGGCTTCAACCGCTGGCTCGAGGAGGACTGGGGCTTCG
>PVMS01124254.1_pt1 | contig 16417 bp, 14 predicted proteins | sample 1853461 | NCBI WGS metagenome assembly PVMS01 (sample SAMN08582032, study PRJNA380276) | Marine sediment metagenome, whole genome shotgun sequencing project. | isolation source: ocean sediment barecode stripped | collected 2017 | reverse complement strand
TCCCAGCCGTCTGGATAGGAAACAAACGCACCGGAATGAGTACTGCCACCGTTCGGCAATGGTATTCTGTCGGATACTTCACGGAGATCGAGATCAAAGACCACGACCTCAAAGCTGGAGTTGCAACTGCTCCAGAGCTCATTCGCTTCCGGATCCGGATGCAAGGTGCCATGATCACCGCGAATACAACCGGTATAGAACTGATTCATAGCCCTGGAATTCGGGGCTTCCATCGTATCGGCATCGACCATGCCCAGCATCTTGCCGAGATTGTGTGACTCTTCGCCTTTGCCGATCGTGTAGATATAGCGATCGTCCCAGCCGAAGTGATTGCCATACGGCCCGTCAACTCCCGCGCGTTGTTCAGTAACGATTTTCTCTGTTTCAAGGTCCAGCTTCAGCACGATGCTGTTGCGTGATCCAGTGATATAAGCCAGTTTCTGATCCGAGGTGAAATTGATCCACGTCGGCGCGCTGTCATGAACCTGAACCCACTTCTTCACCTTCCAGGTTTCAGTATCAACCAACCAGATCGGATTGTCGGTGAGATGCTTGCGCATATCGAAACTTCGATAGCGTCCGGTGCCAATGATCATGTCTCCGTTTGGCGAGGCGAAATACATATAGCCTTCGCTGCCTTGTTCCTGTTGCGAAACGCTACCTGCTACCCGGTTGTCATCATCCGGATCGACCACAAACATTGGCTGTGACCAACCGTAAAGCATTACGCGTTGCTCACCTTTGGGTGACGTAAAAGATTTGGCGTGGTGTGCCTGCCCCGAGAGTCTGATTACCTTGTCGAGCTTCAACGTTCTCGCATTGATCACCAGGAAACGACCTGCGTGTTCGCCTAGCGTGGTGAAGGACCCTTCGCCGGTCGGCAGATAGATCCATTGACCATCCGGTGAAACACCGAGTCCGTGCGGCTCGAAAACGTTGCTCCAACCCCAGGACAGGACGTCGTAGGTCTGACTCGCCACGACTTCGCGGGTATCTGCATCTATGATTGCTAGACCCGGCAACGTGATGCCACTGAGCAAGCCGCCGTAGCCCGGTCCCTCTGTCGTTATGAAAACGGTCGGGTGTTCTTTTGGATCCCAGGCATCCGGACCGCTGGAGTCGAAGGTGTATTCCAGCGACACGCCAACTTTCTCGGACCACTCGTTCGCCCACTGTGCTTTTTGTCTAGCCGAAGCCTCTTTGGGCGCCGCGGCCATTGACGCCGTCCAGCTGACGCAAAGGACTGCGCAAGCAGCAATAAACAAGGCAAATCGTGGATTAATCAGTGGCAAACGCATCGTGAAATACTCCTTTTTGCATCGCTGAAACAGGTCTCAGGCGAATTCGAGCGAGTATTTATACTATGAAACCGTGTGCATTACTCACGGTAATTGACGCGCGTAGAGAGTCTAGGCAGTCGAGCTTTGCGTTGCCTCGGCCAATTGCTGCAGTACGTCTTCGAGCGGAACTGGCTTGCCGACGGCATGCCCCTGAGCGAAATCCACACCAAGTTCTTCGATCAACTTACGTGTTTTATTGCTCTCAACGTATTCGGCGACGGTCTCAAGCTCCATAACTTTCGCAACCTGAGTAATTGCCGCAACCATCGATTCCGAGATTCGATTGTCGGTAATGTCACGAATGAAACTACCATCGATCTTCAGCGTATCGACATTGAAGTTTTTCAGATATGCGAACGAACTCAGGCCCGCACCGAAGTCGTCCAGTGAAATCTTGCAGCCACGCTCTCGCAGCGAATCGATGAATGCCTGCGCCTTCTTCAGGTTGGATACCGCAGCGGACTCGGTAACTTCGAAGCACAGTGTCTGTGCCGAAATACCACTTTCCTGAAGCTCTTCCTCAATGAACTCGAGAATACCATCGTCGCTGAGGGATTGGCCTGAGAGGTTTATTGAGAAATTCGCGGTATCTGCGCCGACGGCTTCAGAATTGGCGGCAAGTTTGGCCATGGTTGTCGAGACCACCCAACGGTCGATCTGCGGCATGAGTTTGTATCGCTCTGCCGCGGAGAAAAATGCTTTGGTCGGAATATTCTCACCTTCGTTATCGCGCATGCGCAGCAAGATTTCAAAACGTGGGCGCGCATTGGCATCCTTCAGGCTGACAATTGGCTGCGCCAGCAACTCAAACTCGTCACCATCGAGTGCCTGTTGAATCTGCGTCACCAATTGCATGTCGTCATGTCGGCGAATTATGCTCAGATTCTGGTCGTCATAGACTTCGATGCGATCACGACCATGGTCTTTCGCCCCCTCACAGGCCATCCTTGCCGTCGTTAGCGCCTGGCCCACATCGGTCGTTCTCGAACTGAATTCGGCAATGCCGATACTCATCGTCACCTGCAGGGACTTGTCGCCTTCCAGGTAGCGCAAGGCCTGGCCTTTTTCGCGTATGTCCTGCGCCAGTTGCATCGCCTGACAGCACTCGGCATGCGTCAGCAGGATACAAAAATCGTCGCCCGTCAATCGTGATACAACGGCGTGTCGCGACAGGTCCTCTTCCAACAACCTGGCGAAGCGAATGATGACCTCATCGCCTGCCTGTCGATCGAAAGTGTCATTGACCAACTGCAGGTTATCCAGGTCGAAGTAGATCAGTTGATGGGCGTCATCTGCATTCACAAGAGTCTTGGCAGATTCGTGAAGCTGTGCTTCGAACCCGGAACGGTTCATCAGTCCAGTCATGGCATCAAAGGACTGCTCGATGACGTATTCGACCTTGCGCACGATATGCGCCATGAACCGTCGTTCCGTCTTCGAGAAATCACCGGCATTGACTCGTCCGAGTTGTGCCAGAACACCTTCAAGATTGCCATGCCGATCCAGCAACGGGCACAGCAATGTCTGAAATCCCTGCTCCGGTACGCTCTCGGCACCTTCGACTCCAGGAATCTCGAAAACTGCCGGCCAGCGTTTACCTTCCAGCTTGGGCATCATGTGGTCGATCAGATAACGATCAAGAACTTTTCGATTGACGTTCTTCCAGCTCGAATGTGTTGCGCTAACGCGTATTCGTTTGCCCGGAATCAGCAACACACTGTAAGCAATACTTAGAAAGCGGCCGCTTGGCCGACCAACTGGGCCAGCCCGGAATGGCTGCGCACGGCGCCGTGAATCTTCTCGTCTACCTCATAGACGAGCGTCAGTTCTTTCTCGACGTCGTCAGATCGCTGCGCAGCTGCAAGCAGCTGTTGCCCTAGAATGAGGCTCTCACCGATCAGGTCCACGGCGGGGCGCAAAATATTTGCGAGCATCTTCGGATTAAAAGACGACGACTTGCCCGCATTGCGTGAAAAACAGCCACCAGCAAGCCCAGCCTGACCTCATCTTCATCCTGCACCGGCAGGACAAGCAATGTCCGACCCGACGTTAAAGTACGACGTATGCTCTCGGCCCCTGCTTCAGAGCCGGCGATAATTTCTTCGGGGATATCGGCAACGAAATTATCGATTTCGTAGTCGTCCGCACCATCACTGCTCCAGACACACTCGCGTTGGATATCGTAAAAACAAAAACACTGGGCACGCGGTACCAGCGAGTGCAACAAGCCCTTCGCCTTGCCGATGTTTTTTCTTGTTTGCAGGTTGTGCAGATCTGCTGCCAACGCCGACTCCGTGAGGAAAGGCTTTTGCCTGAGCCATCCACGATGCCAGCTGAGGCCAAGTCTGACTGTGACTTAGGTCTCAAGTGAAACCGCTTTCACCCCCAATTTCAGCAAATTAGCTGATTTTCGGATCATGAATTGATCCGAGCGGTACAAAAAGAAAAACGCCCGCTTCTGAGGGCGGGCGTTCGTTTGCAACGAAAATGCTGCGATTTGCTACAAGGTCTCGAGCCAGTCGTCGTCCGACTCCTGGTTTACACCTTCGAACAACGGTGTCGACAAATAGCGCTCGCCAGTATCCGGCAGCATCGCGAGAATGACCGAACCCTCGGGCGCGTCCTCGGCAACTTGTAACGCAGTAGCCAGCGTCGCGCCCGAGGAGATACCGCAGAAAATACCTTCCTTGTGCGATAACTCACGCGAGACCTCGATAGCGCGATCGTCCGACACCGACATCAACTGGTCAAAAATCTCGCGATCCAGAACCTCCGGTATGAAATCCGGTGTCCATCCCTGAATCTTGTGCGGCGCCCATTCGGCACCGGCGAGCAATGACGCTGCCTCCGGTTCGGTCGCAACGATCGTCACCTCGGGGCGCGCAGCTTTAATCGTTCTTCCGGCGCCGCTCATCGTGCCACCTGTACCATAACCGGTAACCCAGTAGTCGAGCCTCCTGTCAGCGAAATCCGTAAGGATCTCAGGGCCTGTCGTGCTTGCGTGATAATCCGGATTGGCAGGATTCTCGAATTGACGGGCGAGAAACCACTCATGCTTGGCAGCGAGCTCTTCCGCCTTTTTGACCATACCGGTGCCGCGCTCGGCTGCAGGCGTCAGAATGACCTTCGCCCCCATACCCCGCATGACGAGGCGGCGTTCCACGGAAAATGAATCCGCCATTGTTGCGACGAACTGATGTCCTGTCGCCGCGCAAACCATCGCGAGCGCGATACCTGTGTTTCCGGAGGTGGCCTCAACGACAGTCTGGCCAGGCTTTAGCGTACCTTTTTGCTCAGCGTCATTGACGATGGCGAACGCGAGACGATCCTTGACGGACGCCAACGGATTAAATGACTCAACCTTGACATAAATGTCGACGTGGTCCGGTCCCATATTATTGAGACGCACGACCGGCGTATTACCGATAGTCTGCAATATATTGTCGTAGATCATTATCTTGTTCCTTTCTTGTCGGCCTACAGACTCTGTATAGCAGAATACGGTGCCTCGGTGCCAACATAACCATGTGTTATATGTAGATAAATTTTCGCCGTCGATGAAACAATCGCGGCGTGTCACGGTCACATATCAAGACGTAGCGACGCAGCAACCAACAATGAAATTGCAGCAACTCAAGTACATGCTTGCGATCGTCGATAACGGGCTGAACATCACTGCAGCGGCAGAAAAACTGTTCACGTCCCAGCCGGGGGTTAGCAAACAACTGAAATTGCTCGAGGAAGAGCTCGGGCTGCAGTTGTTTGTACGCAAAGGAAAGAGCCTCGGAGCCATCACAGCGGCCGGGCAACAGGTAATCGACCGGGCGCGACTGATCATGCACGAGGTCGAGAACATTCGCAGTCTCGCATCCGATTACTACCATGAAGAAGAAGGGACACTTTCGATAGCGACGACGCACACACAGGCTCGCTATGTGCTTCCGGACGTCATTCGCGAATTTCGCAACCGCTATCCACGCGTCAATCTGAATCTGCATCAGGGCACCTCGGAGCAGATTGCTGACATGGTCAAAGCGAATGAGATCGACTTTGCTGTCGCGACAGGATCGCATGATTTATTCGGTGGTCTGCTCATCGTTCCCAGCTATCACTGGGACCGCAAGATTCTCGTGCCCCGGGACCATGAACTGGCGACACTTGATCGCAAACTGACGCTCGAGGACCTGGCCAGGCATCCACTCGTCACATACGTATTCAGCTTCGGTGGCCATTCTTCTTTGAAACGTGCTTTTGCCGAACAGGGACTCGAACCGGATGTGGTTTTCACAGCCAGAGATGCAGACGTTATCAAGACCTACGTTCGTATGGGTCTCGGCGTGGGAATCGTCGCGAGCATGGCTGAGGACTGCGATGACCAAAAGGACCTGGCGGCGATCGACGCCCAGGGACTGGTTCCGCGCAGCACCACCGGGAGCGGGTTTCGCAAAGACATCATGCTACGTCGTTACATGCTGGATTTCGTGCAGCTGTTCGCACCACACATCACGGCAGATCAGCTTGAGAAAACCCGGCACCTGCGCTCGCAGACCGAAATTGACAAGCTGTTCGAAGGAGCGAAACTTCCAATTCGCGGCGGTTGCACTGACGAGATGATCGTCGCAGCCTAAAACGCGTTAGCTGCTAGTAGATTCGAATTCCGCCGTGGCGTTTGCGGCTGCGCTGATCCACCCACCAAAGACCGAGCAGAAAGCCGCCAATCAGGCAGGCACCAATGGCGCCAGCGACCCACTGCAGCGGCACGCTGTTCTTGTATTGCGACTGGCGATTTCGCAAACTCGCATTCTCTTCGCCGAGCTCGGTGACACTGGTTTCACTTAGATCGAGCCGTGCCTGCAAGTCCGCCGCCTGTTGCTTTAGTCCATCGATGGTCGCAGCGGGAGCGGCGAACTCCTGACGTGCCTCCTCGAGTTCTGCGGCCAGCCTGTCTGCCTCGGCCTGAGTTTCGGCGACGATTAACTTCGCCGGTTTCGAATCGACGAGAAAACCGGCCTTCACGTATCCCCGCGTGCCATCGGGCAGCTCAACATGCGCGTAATAGCGGGTGCGTGACAACACCTCCATCGCCTGCCCGCTATCGAGATTGCGAAACGGCCGATCGCTTGTATCCTCGGCCTGGTGCATACCTAACTGCAAGGTATCCGTTACATAGGCGGTTTCCGCTAGCACCGTGAGCGGTAGAAACAGCAGAACCCCAACAAAAAATCGCATTCCCAATCTCCCAAAGCTGTGCGCCGAATACTACTACAGCCTATTGCTCATAGAGCCATCGTAGTAGAGCTTCCTGGACCTCTTCGCCCGGTCCACGATGGACGTCGTCGTAGTTTTGCAGCACGACAATCGTGAATCGGCGCCCGGATCGCGCCTGCAGATAGCCGGCTATCGCCGTAACGTGATCAAGCGATCCCGTTTTTTAGATGCGCTTTACCCTGCAACGGCCCGTCTTCGAGGCGGCGACTTAAAGTGCCATCCAATCCCGCCAGTGACATCGATGCGACATACTCCGGCATGTACGGCTGCTGCCAGGCGAAATTCAGCATTGCGCCGAAATCCGCAGCGGTCATCCTTGCGTTACGCGACAGCCCCGCACCATTGTCGAAAGCCAATTTCGAGAACTCCAGACCGTTATGCTGCAGCCAGTCGCGAACGGATTTGCGACCACCCGCTTCGGTACCCGGCTCACCAAGGACCTCTGCAGACAGCGTGTACAGGAGTTGCCGAGCCATGACGTTATTGCTGTGCTTATTGATACGAGTGATGACATCAACGAGCGACAGCGACTGAAATTCGATGACGGGTTCGATATCTTGCGGTGCCAGTGCGTCTTTCCACGTGCCGTCAAACGCACCTCCCGATTCCTGCCACAGAGAACTGAACAGGCCAAACGCAAATTCCTTATGTCCAAGTACTGCCCGGTCCATCGCATAACGTTTGCAACCGTTGGGGAACTTGCCACTGAACGTCATCTTGTCGACAGCAACATTGGTCGAGACTGCGATGCCACGTTGATATCCGCGACAACTACCAGCAACAAGTGCCAGCTGGTTGTCGGTTTGCAGATTGGTGAGGGCTGGATCCATCCAAACATCGACATTTGCTGCCTCATGATCCGGCTCGAACCAGAAGCGAACAACCTTGAAGTTCATCAGCAATGCGTTCGGCGCGACGTTGTAAGCTCGTAGCGCTTGCCTGTCAAACGCCGCCGGATCATGGTCGTCAACATCGAAATAGGTATCGTCCAGCAACAGGTCGCCGCTTATTTCACGGATCCCCGCCTGTCGAACCCGGCGCAACATTTGCCAGACACGCTCCGTAACCAGAAACGGATCGCCGTACCCTTTGATCAACAAGTCACCGTCCAGGCGACCATCGGTAACCTCTCCCAACGCATAGACGTCCGTATGCCATGCGTAGGTCGGCCCGAGTACGTCGAGCGCAACCAGCGTAGTCAGCAGTTTAATCGTAGAGCCCGGGTTGCGTGGCACATCGGCCTGCCACTGCAGCAGCACCTCGCCACTGTCGAGGTCCGCAACATGAACACTAAGCGAGTCGTGCGGGAGCTGGCGATGATTCAGCGCGCTTTGTACGGGTAGCGGCAGCGCGTCCTCAGCTGTCGCCTGAACTGGAAGCGCCACCGCAACGAGCATTAAAGAAACAGCGAACATGCGTGCCGTCCTCTCCAGGCTCACCGCGCCGGCTTCCTGATGCCGAGCGTCCGGATTCGATCGGCGAGGGTCGTCGGCCGGACACCGAGAAGTTCGGCGGCACCATCGGGCCCTGAGACTCGCCAGTTCGTTTGTTCAAGCGCTTCGAGCAAGTTCTTTTTCTGAAATTCCCGCATCTCTTTTTCGGTCAGTACATCCTCGTTTCGCGACGTCACAGGCGGCTGAGTAACCTGTCTTGAGACGCCTACATTAGGCATCGACAGGTCCAGACGCAATACGTTTCCAGGCGACAGAATAACCGCGCGCTCAATGACGTTCTTCAATTCCCGAACATTGCCAGGCCAGGTGTAGTCCTGAAGACTGTTAGCTTGCGCGCGTGTCAGAGTCATGAGCGGGCGCCCGAAGTCGTTGCATACTTTTTGGAGAAAGTGCTGCGCCAGTTGAATGATGTCCTCGCCACGATCACGAAGCGGCGGCACATCTATCGGAAACACACTGAGTCGATAGAAAAGGTCTTCGCGAAACTCGCCATCGACAATCAGTTTTTCGAGATTTCTGTTGGTCGCCGCAATGATTCGAACATCGACCGATCTCGTAACGTCGTCGCCGACTCGCTCAAATTCACTTTCCTGCAAAACGCGCAACAACTTGCCTTGCAACTCAAGCGGAATTTCGCCAACTTCGTCGAGAAAAATAGTTCCGCCGTCCGCGAGTTGAAAACGACCGATCCTGTCGCGATGCGCGCCGGTAAACGCGCCCTTAACATGGCCAAAGAACTCACTCTCGAACAGCTCCTTTGGAATTGAAGCACAATTCACTTTGACCAACGGACCATCGACACGTGAGCTTTGGGTGTGGATGGCGTGCGCGACCAATTCCTTGCCAACACCTGACTCGCCCTGCAGTAAGACGCTGGCCGGTGTTTCGGCGACAGCTTCCACTTGCTTCATCATTTGCTGTAACGCCGGACTGGTGCCAATGATGCGGCCGAAATTCATCGCCACATGCACTTCTTCGCGGAGATAATCGCGTTCGCGTTCAAGTTCCTCGCGCAGGCTCGCGTTTTCAGCCAGAGTGACGCGGAGTTTCCGTTCTGCACGATTGCGCTCGGTAACGTCTTTCGACGCTACCAAGATACGATCCACTTTGCCGGACGGGTCGCGGTGCGAGATACCCGACACGATGAGATCGAGAACCTGGCCATCATTGGTTATGACCTGGCGCTCTTCGTTGTTGAAATCACCCTTCGAAATCAGTTCTTGCAGTCGGCCTTCGACGTAGCGCTTGCGATCCGATTCGGTAAAGAAGTCTGTCGTCGGCCGACCAACGACTTCTTCCCGGCGATAGCCGAGTTTCTGTAGCCAGTGATCGGTTACCGTAACGATGTTGCCGTCGCCATCAGACGTGTGCAGCATTGCCGGCGTCGAGCGGTACAGGTCCCGATACTTGAAATTCGCTCTTGCCTGGTCGGCAATCTCGGTATACAGCGCGACCGTCCTGACGAATGCCCCGTCAGGATCGTACTCGACCAGCGAGTTGGTCATACATTCGACAAGCTCGCCCGAACTGGACACAAAGCCGATTGGCTTGTTTTCCAGTTTGCCGGTACGCCGTAGTGCGGGCAAGAACTCCTGCTCGATGCGTTCAGCTGACTCAGGGGTGACGAACTCGGCCGGCCGATGGCCAACCATCTCATCGCGGTCATAGCCCAGCCTTTCCAGAAAAGCGTCATTGACGTCGAGATAGGCGCCGTCCTCGCCGATCGACGTTGCCATTGCCGGCGACTTGCGAAACAACCATTGATAGTCATCGAGTTTTGTCATCCCGTCAGTTTATACGATATTTCGTAAAAGTAGTTACGGATTTTCGTTATTCACGAAATATCGTAAATCATAGTTTATGGGTAAGTGACTGTTTTAGAACATTTTCTTAAGTTGGCACGGGTTGTGCATTAGATATTAGTAACTAACACAAGGTGTCGCCTGGCGACGCTCGCAACCTCAAGGAAAGACCATGAACTCACGTAAAGTTGAAAACGGACTGGCGCTGCTTGGCGTTCTGATCGTACTTTTCGGCGTTAGCTCCGCCGCCAACACAGCCTTCGCCAGTGAAACTGATGCACTCGGCACGAGCTTGAAAATCGCAGAATCGACCACAGATTAAGACTCTCGCTCGCGGCCCCTGGCCGCCTGTGAGTGACTTACCGGTGGTGTGATGAGCAGATATCTCTCCCCCGAATAATTGCTCAAAGCACCTCGGAAACCGCGGGCAGAAATGCTCGTGGATCGGGCCTGGAAGGCCCGGGCGGCACCCCCCTGCCGTTAAACCTTGGGCGCCGGAGACCTCCTTGTCGGAGGACCCGCTGTTTCGTCAATCGAATTCAGTACTCCGGCGCCTTTCTTTTTTCGACTAGCGTGAAACGCGATCCCGATGCGCTTCAGCCCTTTTTGCCCGGCCGTTGGAGAAAGTATTGCTGATCGTTCTGCGCAGGCGTTTCAGCCATAGTCGGGCCCAGGCAAATTCGATTCCCAGGATGGCGAGTCCGATCGGAATGACGATCAGCGCGGGTCCGGGCGCGACAATCATGACAATACCCAGCACCAGTACGGTGCTGCCAAGAACCGCTATCGCAATACGCCGCGCGGCACGATAAGTCAGATGAATTGTCTTTTGAATCACGGGTAATCCTCGGCTGCAGTGCCGCGAACACTATTTGTTTTATGACAGCCATGTCGTAGTCTTTGTTGCATGCATTGCCGACTAATTTTGCTTTTTCTGGCCGCCGCCAGCACCTCAACGACTGCTCGATCAGACACAATGAGCCAAATCAAGGTGCTATCGGAACCGGCCACCGTAGAAATAACAGCGCAACCGGCCGGGCGACGCCTGATTCAACTGCCTGCACTCGAATTCTCACTTACGATCGAACCGCAATGTGAAAGTGACATGCGTGTGGAATCAATATCTATCAGCGTAGCAGATACGCGCAAGACTGTGACCGCCGTGGAAGCCGACAAATCTATCGTAGCGACCACGCTTACTCTTCCCAGCCGCCAGGCCGCACCGCTGGCTCTAGTCGATTTTTGCCAGTCCGACGAAGATCAGAGCCGGAGCTCCCGAGAGGTCCTGGTGCGAGAAGCATTCACGGCGCATCTGTCACTGCGCTGTAGCAATGACGAGCGGCAGTCCATTGTCTATGCCTCGCAGGCTCTGGATCTGGCGCTACGCTGCGAGTCCGGAGATCAGGAACCCTCGGCGGACTCAGTGGCCAGGTGAAGGTCCAGAAATTCAAGTGTCTTTTCCCAGGCGTCGTCAGCTGCAGCAGCGTTGTAAGCCGTTCCTGACGGGTTTGCGAACGCATGGTCAGCACCGGGATAGATATGAATTTCATAATTCTTGCGCAATCGCTCCAGTGCCGCTTCGAATAGCTGCACGGAATCAACCGTGATGCCCTTGTCTTCGGCCCCGAACAAGCCAAGAATCGGCGAATTAATTGCGCGCAGCCTTTCCTCGTCGTCGGTAACCTGACCGTAGTAGATCACGGTCGCATCCAGATCTTCCGGGAATAACATCGCCGTATTCAGCGACCACCCGCCGCCAAAGCACCAGCCCAGCGATCCAATTCTCGGCGCGCCAGCTGTCGCGCTGACGAAGTCATAAGCTCTGCGGATGTTCTCGGAAGCCGGCTCCGGGTTCTCGACAACTGACAACATTCTGACCCGCGCTTCTTCGGGCGACGTGGCTGTTTCGCCGCCGAACAGGTCAACGGCAAGAACGATATAACCTTCACCAGCGAGCCGGTTCGCCATCGAGCGAATATTGTCGTTCAGACCCCACCACTCGTGAATCATGATGATGGCGGGCAATGGCTCAACCATGTCGGCCGGAAACACAAAATGCCCGTAAACAAGTTCGTTATTCACTTCGGCATAGGGGAGTCGCTCGAAGACGACCGCACGCCGCGGTGCAACTGCGGTGGCCGCGCTGGGCTCCGGCGTATCGTTGGCATGCTCCCTTGACATCGCGTCGACATTGGCGCGACCGGCTTCAACATCTGCGTTACTGGAGCCCGAGTCACCGGATTCACAAGCGGAAACCAACAGTGCCAGACAAGCGAGCGCCAATGCTGCTCCGCGTCCAAAGCAATTACTCATCGACATAGTGAGACCTTAAATATTCAATGTGAGGAAATATGAAGTCTGTGAACTCGTAGTCTAATCCAAAACCCATCGGCGGGTCGAAGGTTCAGACCATTACGACTAGACTCAGGCTCCTGAAGTGATAAGTGGTGACGGGGGTTCCCATGGGTCTGTTGCAGGAATCTGTAGTTTACTTGCTGGCTGCGATCATAATGGTCACGGTAAGCCGCCGGCTGGGCTTCGGCTCCGTCCTTGGCTATCTGGCCGCCGGCATTCTGATCGGCCCTTTCGGCATGGCCCTGATCAGTGATCCGGAACACATCCTCCATTTTGCCGAGCTGGGAGTCGTCTTCCTGTTGTTCATCGTCGGCCTTGAGTTACAGCCGTCACGACTCTGGGTGCTGCGAAAAATGGTGTTTGGACTTGGTTCAGCACAAGTCGTGCTCAGCTCCGCCGTCATCGCGATACTTGCCTGGTCATTGGGCCTTGCGACGACTCCGGCCATCGTAATAGGGCTGATTCTCGCTTTGTCCTCGACGGCATTCGTGCTGCAGATGCTGGCTGAGAAAAATGAGCTGACAACGTCTCACGGTCGCGCCGCATTCTCGATACTCCTGTTTCAGGATCTCGCCGTTATCCCGCTGATCGCAATTCTTCCGACTCTCGGCGCGTCGAGTGGTGACGGCTTCGACATCGTGCAGGCTGGAGTGATGGCCGCAACGATAATTGGCCTGATTGTCGGCGGTCGCTTTCTTCTCCGGCCAATTCTGCAAATCGCAGCAGCATCGAAGATTCCGGAAATCTTCACGGCCACCGCATTGCTTGTTGTCATCGGCGCCGCACTGTTGATGCAATTCGCCGGCATGTCGATGGTGCTTGGTGCATTCATTGCCGGAATGCTACTTGCCGACTCCGAGTACCGGCATCAACTCGAAGCGGATATCGCGCCTTTTAAGGGCTTATTACTGGGACTGTTTTTCATCGCGGTAGGAATGTCAGTCAACATCGGCCTGTTGCTGGAAGCACCCGCAAGAATTCTGTTGATTGTCACATTACTCATGTTGGCAAAAGCGCTGGTGCTGATTCCGTTGGCCAGGGTATTTGGTTTGTGCAGCTCACGTAGCGCTTTTAGTCTTGCTGCGGCGATGTCGCAAGGTGGTGAATTTGCTTTTGTTCTTTTCGCCATTGCAGCGCGCGAACGATTGATCGCCGCGGAGCTGATTGATGAACTGATACTGGCCGTCGCGGTATCAATGTTACTGACGCCGTTTGCATACCTGCTCAATGAGCGTGTGGGTAAGAAAATGGAGACGCGTGAAGAGCCCGAGTACGACAAGCCCGACAACCCCCACAACGACGTGATCATTGCCGGCTTTGGCCGCGTTGGTCAGATCATCGGCAGACTGCTTGCTGTTTTCGATACGCCGTTCACCGCGCTCGAGATCGACTCTTCGCAAGTCAACGTCGTGCGGCGCTACGGCAATGTCGTGCATTATGGCGATGCGTCGCGGCTGGATATTTTGCGCGCGGCTGGTGCCGAGAATGCGAAGATCTTCGTACTTGCCATCGACGACATTACGGCATCGATACGTACCGCCGAGGCAGTCAAACGCCATTTCCCGCACTTGAAGATTGTCGCCCGGGCGCGCAATCGACGCCACGCGCACGGCTTGATGGACCTTGGTATCGAACATATTTTTCGGGAGACGATGCTCTCGAGTCTGACCATGTCGAAGCGCGTACTGACCAATCTGGGGTTCGACAAAGGCGAAGTCGAAAGAATGAGTGCCGAATTTCGCGACCGTGACACTCGCCTGTTAAAGGAACAACACGCGATACATCACTCAGAAGAGCAGATGATTCAGACAGCGAAAGACACGGCGGCCGAACTGGAGTCGCTATTGCAGGGCGACATCAAGCGCTAGTCATCATCTGTCCACTCGCGGAGTTTACTCTTGTCGACTTCGCGCCATTGCTCATCGCTCTTGCGCGAGTACTGCACCACTTTCGCAATGGTATAGATAACTACTACCGCGATCAGTGCGAGAATTGGAATAAGACCTTCGGGCACGGCAACAAAGAAAGTTAATGACAGACAAAGAGTCTAACACCGGCAAGCAAGGATCGATCTGGCGGCGTGGCAACGCGTTCGTCCGCGAATCCCTGCAGGATAACGACAACGACTACACCTCCGGTCGGATCGGGCGAGCGCTCGGATTGCTGGCAATACCGATGATGCTCGAGATGTCGATGGAGTCCGTGTTCGCCGTCGTTGATATCGCCTTTGTGTCGATACTCGGCACCGATGCCATCGCCGCTGTCGGCATCACTGAAGCGTTGATAACCGTGTTGTACGCCGTCGCCGTTGGGCTGGGCATGGGCGTCACGGCCATGGTTGCGCGTCGTATTGGCGCGCAGGAACGCGAGGCCGCCGCGCGTGTTACAGGGCAAGCAATCTGGATAGGTGCTGCACTGTCCCTGATGATCGGCATACCGGGGATCATCTACGCGGCCGACATGCTACGCCTGATGGGTGCCAGCGACGCTGTGGTGGAAACCGGGTCAGGGTTTGCAGCGGTTCTGCTCGGCGGCTCATCGAGTATCCTCTACCTGTTCATTCTCAACGCCGCGTTTCGCGGCGCCGGTGATGCGAACGTTGCATTGCGCTCATTATGGCTGGCCAACGGCCTCAACATTATCCTCGACCCCTGCCTGATTTTTGGTCTGGGACCCTTTCCCGAGATGGGCGTTACAGGTGCGGCAGTCGCAACGACGATTGGGCGCAGCGTCGGTGTCATCTACCAGCTCTGGTACCTGTTCGACGGTCGCGGTCGACTCAAATTCCACTTGCGCAATCTGGCAATTGCACCAAAAGTCATGCTGCGGATGCTGGTGATTTCCGCTGGCGGCATAGGTCAGTTCCTTATCGCAACGTCGAGCTGGATTATCGTAATGCGAATCGTCGCTTTGTACGGCAGCACCGCGGTCGCCGCCTACACGATCGGCCTGCGGATGTTTGAATTTATCTGGCTGCCTTCGTGGGGGCTGGGCAATGCCGCGGCGACGCTTGTCGGGCAGAATCTTGGCGCGAACAAGCCCGAACGTGCGGAAGAATCGACCTGGCGCGCAGCCCGTTTCAACCTGGTCTTCATGGTGGCCATCGGCGTGCTGCTCGTCGCGCTTGCCCCAGGCATTGCCGGGTTGTTCTCGGACGATCCCGAAGTGCTGCGCTACGGCACCGCCTGCCTGAGAATATTGGCAGTGGGTATTCCGATGTATGCGGTCGGCATGATCATCACTCAGGCCCTAAACGGCGCAGGTGACACGGTGACGCCGACACTGATCAATTTCGTGTGCTTCTGGGTATTGCAAATACCGTTGGCGTACTGGCTGGCAACTGAGGTGTCCCTGGGGCCGAATGGCGTATTTATCGCGATTGTCGTGTCGGAGTCACTGGTGACGATTCTAAGTGTCATTGTCTTCAGGTCTGGCCGCTGGAAACTTGCGAGTGCCTGACCCTGCTCTCATAGAGATGCACAACGCGACCATCTGGCGTGGCTCGACGCGTGTTTTCGAGAATCTGAATCTGTCGATCGCCCAGCACGAACGTGTCGCCATTCTTGGCCCTAATGGTAGCGGCAAGACGACGCTTTTGAAGACCATCAACCGCGAGCTATACCCCGTCGTCAACGATGACTCGTGGATCAAAATTCTGGGGCAAGAGCAATGGAATGTCTGGGACCTGCGCAAGCGTATCGGCATCGTCTCGCATGACTTGCACAATCGCTATACGCCGACTACGACAGCACTCGAAGTCGTCGTGTCCGGGTTTCACTCGAGTATCGGCGTACACGGCACGCTGGCCCTAAGTGTCAACAAGGAACAATTGCAAAGGTCGCGCGCTGTCCTGGCCATGCTCGGCATCGAGGCTTTGCATGGCACGCCATTGAGGCACATGTCGACAGGCCAGCAACGGCGTTGCCTGCTCGGCAGGGCTCTGGTTCACGAACCGCAGACCTTGATCCTGGACGAGCCAACCTCCGGACTCGATTTCTCGGCCAGTTTTGACTACCTGGGCCGAATTCGCGAGCTGTCTGACAGTGGCCATAACATCGTCCTGGTGACGCATCATCTCAATGAAATTCCGCCCGCAGTTGATCGGGTTATTGTTCTCAAGGAAGCCTTGTCGCCATCCGCGACGACCGCGCCTTCCTTGAGAACAATAACCCGATCAACTGCGGGCGGAATTTCATTG
>PVMS01180723.1_pt1 | contig 16423 bp, 14 predicted proteins | sample 1853461 | NCBI WGS metagenome assembly PVMS01 (sample SAMN08582032, study PRJNA380276) | Marine sediment metagenome, whole genome shotgun sequencing project. | isolation source: ocean sediment barecode stripped | collected 2017 | reverse complement strand
ATTTTAGGTTTAAATTTTTTCCATAATGCTGCAATGGCCGTATTTGTTGAAAGTTCCGGTGTCCTATAACAATTTATAATTCCTTTGTTTTTATAGGTGTTGTAATAATCCTCAAATATAATTGCTGTGACGCCCTTGTTTTGATAGCTTGGATGGATCCCAATTAAATAAAAAATAATGTCTTTACTATTCTTTTTGGCGTTTAATAAATGGAGAAACCCGAACGGGAATAATTTTCCTTTTGCTTTTTGCAATGCTTTTGAAAAGGATGGCATGGTAATAGCAAATGCGACTAATTTCTGATCTTTATCGAAAACATATTTAATGTATTCCGGATTGATAAATCTAATATATTTCTTTTTAAAATATGCTATTTGAACATCAGATATTGGTACAAATGAAGACAATGAAGCATAGCTTTCATTAAACAAATCGAACATTTTGTCAACATAAGGCATAATGTCTTTTGTTCTTGTAAAATTGATTGATTTGAGTTGGTATCGTTTTTTGATTATTGAACTTGCTTTAACAAAAAATTTGGGCTTTACATTTTCAAAGGGAAATTCACTTTCAATGTATTCCTTCTCTATTTGAAAGCCTAATTTTTCAAAATGTTTTTTGTAATAGGAATAATTGTACCAGGTGATCATTGTACCAATATGTTCGAACCCTTCTGTTAGTACTCCAACCTTATCCAGGTTCGAAAATCCAACAGGGCCTTCCATAAACTCCAGCTTATTTTGAATACCAATTTCTTCAACTTTCTTCAAAAGCATACTTGAGACATCAAGATCATCTATGAAATCGAACCAGCCAAATCGCATTTTACGTAGCTTTTGATCATTTATTTCAGTGTAGTTGATAATGGCAGCAACTCTACCGACTATTTCGTTGTTTTTAAGAGCAACAAAAAAACGTGCAGTTGCATGTTGAAAAACCGGATTTTCAGTCTTGTCAAATGTATCTAATTCTTCCGTAATTATTGGAGGTACCCAATACGCATTGTTTTTATATAGCTTGAAAGGAAATTTTACAAATGATTTTAATTCCCTTTTTGTAGTTAATTCTTGTATCGTAATCATAGTACCAATTTACAATTTACGTCGCTTTTTTCCAAAGAGCCTTGAAAAAAAGCCTTTTCGTTTTTTCTTTTTCTTAATTTTTTTTGGAGGTGCATTTTTATAGACAAAAGTATCCTGATGGTGATCTAACCTCCAAGAGATTCCAGTTGCAATATACAAATAAGAATACGTATCGAAAAAATTTGTTCTGAGTGAGGCATCGAATTGTAAATTGCGAGAGAAAAGATAAGCCAAACCAGTTCCAAATTGATATTCAGGAGCGTATAATTTTCGATATTTCCCTTGATTTTCGAAAAAGAAAGACCATTGTTCATTTATAGCATACGTCATTGTAACAATATAAGAATAGAATTCATTTTCTGATGCTATTCTATCCGCAATTAAATTTGAAAGTACAACAAGGCGATCCGTAAAGTCATTTTGGAGCAAAATAGCTGCTTTGTAACTAAATCCATCTTCATAGAAAACACCATTTATATAGGAATCTTTATTTAGGAAGGACTCCTTAACAAAATAGTTTGTATGAACACCGGCATATACCCCAATTGATGGAATTAAACGTTTTTTATCAAATGCTATTCTCCGTTTCCAACTGCGAATTTCTTTTGATTTATCGGCAAATTCCTGTTGATAAATTAAATATTTTGCACCTATTGTAAGATCACTTATTCCCTTGACATAATATCTGGTAAGTGGGTCGAGAATTACTTCATCCTTTTGATAAGAAATATTTAGATTAAATTCCAGTTTTTCTTTAAATTTACCATATCTAAAAAACAATTCTCCACCTGTAATAGTAGGTCTTGCAAAATTAGATTCATTATTGCTACTTCTGTAAAAAAAACCGGTTTCAAATTGAAAAACATCAGTGCCAATACCATATGGGCTCTCTGAAAACCCGGGCCTTTTAGAATTTATGATCTCAGTATATTGCGCTGTTGTAATTTGAACACTAAAAGTAACTAGAATCAGTATAAAAAGGCTTTTCATCAGTTTGGGTAAATTCATGTTTCAAATATAAGATTTTATACAATTAAACGTTTTAGTTGACATCAAATTGTTATTTTTGAAAAATAAAAATCTTTATTAAATGATAGGCTTGATAAGAACAATTGCGATTATAATAATTGTATACTATGCTTTTAAATTCATAGGAAGGTATATTTTACCTTTGTTTGTAAAGCGAATGGTTGATAATGTTGAAAAAAAATACAGAGAACAACAACAAAATCAAAATCAAGATGAAAATGTAAAGGTAGGAGAAACCATCATCGATAAAAAGCCTACAAACATAAAAGAAGGAAGAAAGGATGTAGGTGATTATGTGGATTATGAAGAACTAAACGATTAACTTTTTTAGTTATAAATACAAAATGGTATGAATAAAATAAACGTATGTGAGAGCACTGCGATTCCTGAATATGCTAATTTTTTTTTAAGCAAAAAATTTTAAATAAATGAAAAATTCAATTGGCAAAATTATACCATATACAGTAGCAATTTTCACCTTTATTTTTATTTCTGTAATTTATTTTTCTCCTGTGTTGGAAGGAAAAAAAATATTTCAAAATGATATCAAGCATTTTACCGGTATGGCAAAGGAGGTCAACGATTTCAGAAGAGAAAACGACGCTGAACCTTATTGGACCAATGCTGCATTTGGTGGTATGCCTACCTATAATCTAAGTGCTTTATATCCAAATGATTATATAAAAAAAATAGATAAAATATTACGATTTTTGCCAAGACCTGCCGATTATTTGTTTCTTTATTTTTTAAGTTTTTTTGTATTATTAGTAGTACTGAAAGTAGATATTAAACTAGCTGCTTTGGGGGCTTTGGCCTTTGGTTTTTCAACATATTACATTATTATTTTAGGAGTCGGTCACAATGCCAAAGCACATGCAATTGCATATATGCCGATGGTTCTTGCAGGTATTCTAATGACCTTGAACCATAAATATTTATGGGGTTTTGTATTGACAGCATTTGCTATGGCTTTGGAAATCAATGCAGGTCATCCTCAAATGACCTATTACTTATTGTTCACAGTATTAATATTGGGGTTGGTATATTTGATTGATGCAATTAAAGAAAAACAATTTCCTTCATTTGTTAAAAGTATTGCTGTTTTAGTGGTGGCTGTTGTATTAGCTGTTGGTACCAATGCGACAAGTTTGTTAGCAACGAAAGAGTATGCTTCTTTTAGCACCCGAGGGAAAAGCGAACTGACCATTAATCCTGATGGTTTAGCAAAAGAGGCAACTAACGGACTATCGAAAGATTATATAACAACATACAGTTATGGAATTCCAGAGACATTTAACTTATTTATCCCACGTTTTATGGGTGGAGGTAATTACGAAAATATTGGTTTGGAATCGAATATATATCAATTTTTAAAAGATAAAACTGATCCACGACAGGCTAAACAGTTTGCTGAGTTTGCACCTATGTATTGGGGAAATCAACCCATTGTTGAGGCACCGGCATATATTGGGGCTGTTCTTGTGTTTTTATTTGTATTAGGAATATTCTTGCTGAAAGGAAAATTAAAAAATTGGTTGCTTGCCGCTGTTGTATTTTCAATTCTGCTTAGTTGGGGTAAAAACTTTAATTTATTAACTAACTTATTTATCGATTATGTCCCATTGTATAATAAGTTTAGAGCAGTCTCATCAATTCAGGTTATTGCGGAGTTGGCGATACCTTTACTTGGAATTTTAGCGTTACAGGAACTCTTTTCAGATAAACTGGCTAAAGAAGTTAAATTAAATGCCCTTAAAAAGAGTATTTTAATTACGGGAGGATTGGCGTTGATATTTGCTTTATTCGGGAGTAGTTGGTTAGCGTTTGAAAGTTTTAGGGATGGGAATTATGCACAAATGATGAATGGGGAACTTTTAGAAGCTATTATAGCCGACAGAAAAGCTATTTTCTTTAATGACAGTTTAAGAACTTTTATATTAGTTCTGATTGCAGCTGGTATTTTATGGCTGTTTTTAAAAGAAAAATTGAATAGAAATATAGCTACATTAGCATTTGCAATTCTAATTTTATTCGATTTGGTAGGTGTAGATAGAAGATATGTCAATAATGATGACTTTTTGAGTGCAAGAAAAATTGACAAGCCATTTGAGGCTTCAGAAATTGATAAGGAGATATTAAAAGATAAAGGCTATTTTAGAGTTGCTAATTTTATTGGAGATCCTATGAATGATGGAGGAACATCATATTTTCATAAATCTATAGGAGGGTACCATGCTGCAAAATTGGGGAGGTATCAGGAATTATTTGATTATCAAATTTCAAAGAATAATATTGAAGTATTGAATATGTTAAATACAAAATACTTTATGTTTACTGATGGAAGCCAGCGGGAAGTAGTACAAGTAAATCCTGGCGCTAATGGAAATGCCTGGCTGGTAAATACGGTAAAAGTTGCAAAAAATTCCAACCAGGAAATATTGGCTTTGGATAGTTTAAAAACGAAGACTGAATCTGTAATTGATAAAAGATTTGTTTCAGAAAATTTTGTATTGAGCTATCCACAGGATTCAAGTGCAACTATTCAATTGTCATCCTATAAAGCAAATGAATTGGTCTATGATTTTAAGGCGGAAAAGGATCAGTTTGCTGTATTCTCTGAAATCTATTACAAAGATGGTTGGAATGCTTATATTGATGGAAGTTTAACAACGCATTATCGAGTAAATTATGTGTTAAGAGGTATGGAAATTCCTGAAGGAAAACATACCATAGTATTTAAATTTGAACCAACTGTCATAGAAAAAGGAACTATTATTTCATTAATTTCTTATGCATTCTTATGTATGATTCCCATTGGTTGGTTTTTTATCGAAAAAAGGAAAAAAACGACATGAATCATCGAACTAAAAGGTACCGTAATACATTAACGTTCTTACAAAAGGTTTTACCGGCACCTGCGACTATTTTAGATCTGGGTGTTCGAAATGAGTTCAGTGAAATTATGGAACAAAATGGCTATAAAGTATACAATACAAAGGGAGAAGATCTGGATATTTTTCCTGAAATCGTAAAAGAGTACAAAGTTGATGCTGTTTGTGCGTTTCAAATTTTTGAACATATGATAGCTCCGTTCAATGTATTAAGGGAAATTGAATCCACTAAATTGATAACATCAATTCCTCTTGATTTATGGTTTGCAAAAGCTTACAGAGGTAAAACAGATATACGGGATAGACATTATCATGAATTTGAAGATTGGCAATTTGATTGGTTACTGGAGAAATCGGGATGGACCCTCAAAAAAACTGAAAAATGGACCAGTTCTGTAAATAAAATTGGATTTAGGCCTATTTTAAGAAAATTTACACCGAGATTTTACGCAGTTTTTGCTGAAAAAGACTAGCTATGCGAATTGGAATGATATTAGATAAAACATTTCCTCCTGATCCACGGGTTGAAAATGAAGCAATTTCACTTATTGAGAAAGGTCATCAGGTATTTTTATTTTGTTTAAAATATTCCAATGAAAATGATGATCAGGTTATTAGAGGCATCCAAGTTAAAAGATATAAATCGAAAAGGTTAATTTATAAACTTTCGGCATTGGCTTATACCTTTCCTTTTTACAGGCAGGTAATGTCGAAAAAAATAACACACTTTTTAAGGGAAAATAATATTGAGGCGATCCATATTCACGATATGAGAATTGCTGGAGCTGTATTTAAAACAAATAAAAAAATTGATTTACCTGTTGTACTGGATTTACATGATAATATGCCAGAAATAATGAAGTTGTATCCTCATGTTCTAAAATTTCCGGGCAAACAATTGATTTCACCTAAAAAGTGGAAAAAGAAAGAAGAAGAATTTATTAAAAAAGCCACTAAAATATGTACTGTTTCTCAAGAGTTTATTGATGAAGTTGTGGATCGAACCGGCATATCAAGAGATAAAATTAGTTTAGTTCCAAATACAGTGCACAAATCATTTTATAACAATGCAATTATTGATGAATCAGTACTGGATAAGTATAAAAATGATTTTGTAATTTTATATTTAGGTGATACAGCAATTCGCAGGGGACTGCAAACAGCAATTGAATCTTTACTTGTATTAAGAAAAAAAATACCAAATGTGAAGTTAGTAATTGTTGGAGAAAATACCACGGATACTATTTTAATAAAACAAGTTACCGATTTGAAATTAGAGAAATATGTCGATTTTCAGGGATGGAGAGATGTAAAATTATTCCCTTCATATATTTTAGCAAGTTCTATATGTATTTCACCTCTGTACCGAAATGTCCAACATGATGTAGCTTATGCGAATAAATTGTTTCAGTACATGAGTTTTAAAAAGCCTGTATTGGTGAGCAATGCAATCGCGCAGAAAAATTTGATACAAAGAACAAATTCAGGACTGGTTCATGTTGAAAAAGATATTGTAGATTTTTCCAATAAAGTGTTGCAATTATTTGAAGATAAAGATTTACGAGTTACTTTAGGGGATAACGGAAAGCGATTTATTGAAGAAGAATTTTGCTGGGAAAAAACTTCTAAAAATTTAATAGATTTATATGCTAATTTAAGAGGATGAAAAGAGTACTTATCATAACGTATTATTGGCCTCCGGCAGGGGGCTCAGGAGTACAGCGCTGGCTTAAATTTGTGAAGTATTTTCGTGATTTTAATATAGAACCTATAGTTTATACCGCCGAAAATGCAAAATACCCCATTACAGATACTACATTGGTAAAGGATATTCCTCAGGAAGTTGAAATTTTGAAACAACCAATTTGGGAACCTAACAATTTATTTTCATTTTTTGGAAAAAGAAATACCGAAAGTTCAGGGTTTCTAAATCCAAATCCGTCATTTATTGGAAAACTTATTCTATATATAAGAGCAAATTACTTTATTCCGGATGCTCGTAAATACTGGGTGCGTCCATCAATAACATTTTTGCAAAACTACTTAAAGAATAATAATATTGATGTCATCATTACTACAGGTCCACCTCACAGTTTGCATTTAATTGGTTTAAAACTAAAAAAAATTAACAGGTATAAAATGGATAGCTGATTTTAGAGACCCATGGACAGAGATTGATTATTTTCATCGATTGCCTCTCACAAAAAAATCTATTAAGAAGCATCATTGTTTAGAGGAAAATGTGCTAAAAAGTGCAGATGCTGTATTGGTAGTTGGTAATGTAATGAAAGAAAAGTATCATCAATTTAATACCAATGTTGTAACTGTTAACAATGGTTTTGATACGGAATTAAATGATACTGCTATTTCGTTAGACTCAAAATTCACGCTTACACATATCGGATTAATGAATGCTGATAGAAATCCCACGATGTTATGGAATGTTTTAGCGGAAATTGCAAATGAGGATGTCAATTTCAAAAAGGATTTTGAGTTAAAACTAATCGGAAAAGTTGATGCATCCATTAGCCACGATATTGTAGCAAACAGCCTGTCTAAAAACATTCAAATAATTGATTATGTGTCACATAATGAGGTAATTACCTATCAAAAAAAATCCCAAGTTTTACTATTAATTGTGAACAATGTTCCTGGTGCTAAGGGTATTGTTACTGGAAAAATATTTGAATATTTAATGGTAAAACGCCCCATTTTAGCAATAGCTCCTTTAAGTGGTGATCTGGCAGAAATTATTAATGAAACCAATGCAGGGATTGTTGTTGAATTTAATGATAGAGATTCTCTAAAAAAGACTATATTAGAAATGTATTCTAAATTTAAAAAGGGAGATTTGACAGTAAACTCAAAAAATTATGGTCAATACCATAGAAAAGAACTCACAAAAAAAGTTGCAGAACTTATAAATAGGATAACTGAATGAAAAAAATGGTAACCATTCTAGGTGCAAGACCTCAGTTTGTAAAGGCTGCAGTTCTAAGTAGAATTATAGCTAAGAACGACGTTATTGAAGAAGTGATAATTCATACAGGTCAGCATTACGACACCAATATGAGTGCAATATTTTTTGATGAAATGGAAATCCCAAAGCCCAAGTACAATTTGGCAATTAATGGATTGAGTCATGGTGCTATGACAGGTCAAATGCTGCTGAAGATTGAAGAAATTTTAAGTGTTGAAAAGCCCGATTTGGTCGTGGTTTATGGTGATACAAATTCTACTTTGGCAGGAGCATTAGCTGCTAAAAAAATGCATCTAAAGGTAGCACATGTGGAAGCTGGCCTGAGGTCTTTCAATATGAAAATGCCGGAAGAAGTGAATAGGGTCTTAACTGATAGAATTTCAGATTTATTGCTTTGTCCAACAGATACGGCAGTAAAAAATTTGGAAATCGAAGGATTTGAAAATAGCGATGCTAAAATTGTAAAATGTGGTGATATCATGAAAGATGCAGTTGTGTATTACAGTAAAATATCAGAACAAAAATCTTCAATAATAGCATCATTAAATTTAAAAGAAAATGAATTTGTTGTTGCAACAATTCATCGACAGGAAAATACAGATGCTATTGAAAAGTTAAATGAAATTTTTGAAGGGCTGGAATTAATACATAAAGAAAAAAAAGTTATTGTTTTAGTGCATCCCAGAACCAAATCAATTTTGGATCAAAATAAATTGACCTATTCTTTAAAAATGATTGCTCCTGTTGGATATTTTGATATGATGGAATTGTTAAAAAAGTGTGCTTTGGTTATAACAGACAGTGGAGGTTTGCAAAAAGAAGCTTTTTTTAATAAAAAGCATTGTATTATAGTAAGAGATGAAACGGAATGGGTTGAACTTGTAACAAACGGTTTTGCTAAAATAGTAGGAGCTGATAAGAAAAAAATGCTAGGCGCCTTTGAAAGTTTTAAAAATCCTGTTGGTGATTTTTCTATTGGCCTGTATGGAGATAACGCAGGAGAGAAAATTTATAAATCGATCAAAGAATTAATTTCATAATTAAGTAAAAAACATAAAACAGTAGATTTGCAAGGTTTCAAATCGCAAATTAATCGATTTTGGTATACAAATTACTTATGTTTTGAATAAAGCCTTTAAAATAAACTTATGGGAATTGTATTAAAGCAATCTTTTATGAATACGATAATCCTTTTTTTAGGATTTGCAATCGGTGGAGTAAATGTATTGTTTTTATACACGCATTTCTTACATGAAGATTACTTTGGATTGATCACTTTTTTACTTTCCACTGCTGTTATTATTTTACCATTGCTTGTTTTTGGTATGCAGCACACAATAATTAAGTACTATTCTTCCTATAAAACTAAAAATGAAAAAGACGGCTTTTTAATTACAACAATTTTTATTCCACTTGCTGTGATAGTACCTCTTGCACTTGTTGGAACGTATTTTTATGAAACGCTTTCAAATTGGCTTTCAGTTGAAAATCCGATGATAAAAAAATATACCTATCTTATTTTTATTGTAGCTGTTTTCATGGGTTATTTTGAAGTATTTTATGCATGGACAAAAGTTCAATTCAATTCCGTTTTTGGAAACTTTATAAAAGAAATTTTTGGACGTATTTGCATAACACTTTTATTAGGTGCAGTGTATTTTGAATGGCTGTCAAATGAACAATTTATATATGCTGTTGTAATTGTTTATGCTGTACGTGCTCTCGTAATGAAATTGTATGCTATTTATATATACAGGCCCAAATTAATCCTAAAACTTCCTTCAAATTTAAAAGAGATTCTTTCGTTTTCATTGTATATAATTGTAGCAGGATCAGCTGCTGGAATATTATTGGAAATAGATAAGTTTATGATTCCTCAAATGGAGCGAATAGCCGAAGTTGCTTATTATTCGGTAGGTATTTATATAGCAAGTGTGGTAGCGATTCCAACGCGTGCAATGCAGCAAATTACCAGCCCAATTACCGCTAAAGATATGAATGAAGATAATATTGATGAAGTCGGGAAATTATACCAACAAACGTCTATAAATTTACTGATAGTAGGAGGATTACTTTTTTTATTAATCAATTTGAATATCAATGATTTATATGAATTGATTAACAAGCGTCAATTTACAAAGGGAATATGGGTGGTATTAATTATATCAATGGCAAAATTGGTAGAGTTGGCAATGGGAACAGGAAATGCAATTTTGGTCAATTCAAAATACTATAAAATATTTTTTTACCTGTCGTTAGCAATGGCATTTTCTGTAATACTACTCAATCGCTGGTTAATTGAATTGATAGGAATTAACGGTGCAGCATTGGCAACATTCCTTGTTGTGGCAGTTTATGGTATTATAAAAATCATGTACATAAAGATTAAATTGCGAATACAACCTTTTACATTAAATACTGTTAAAATAGCAAGTGTTATTACCGTATTTTTTGTGGCATTTTATTTTTGGAATTTCTCTTTTCATCCGTTAATTAACATTGTTTTAAAAAGTTTGATTATCAGCGGATTGTATGTGATATTGATTCGGAAATTAACAATTTCTAAAGATATAAACAATTTGTTTGAAATGAACGGTAAAGGGAAATAAAAAAACCACCAAAACAGTTGTTTTAGTGGCTTCTTTTTATGAAAAACTAAGATTACTCTTAACTTTCAGCAGTATCTTCATTTAAATTGATTTCCATGTCAAAAATAGACTTTAATTTTAAGTTATATTGTAATTAATGTTACAGGATAGACAGATTCTAAATTGATATATTAGAAACAATTATAAATAATTTGCATGATTTATTTTGAACACCTTTTTTTTGGTATCATAATGGCTTATTTTGGATTGATTGCTCCGGGAATGTTAAATATGACAGCTCTTAAAACTAGAATTCATTTTGGAAAATCAGCAAGTATTAAATTTTCATTAGGTGCTGCCTTAATTGTTTTCTTACAGGCAGGAATAGCATTGTTTTTTGCTGACTTTTTTGTGAAAAATCCTAGAGTTATTGAACTTTTGAAATTTGTTGCTGTTGGTGTATTTTTTCTTCTAGCATTGTTTTTCTTTTTACTTTCAAGAAGGGAGCTAAAAGCAAAAACAACCAACACTACACGAAATTATTTTTTAAAAGGTATTGCTATGTCATCGCTAAATATGTTGTCGATTCCTTTTTATTTAGGGATGAGCATATATTTGGCTTCAATAGGTAAAATTATTATTGAACAACCATATATAATGCTGTTTGTTTATGGTGCTGCCATGGGTTCATTTCTATTGTTTTATACGTATATAATTTTTGCCAGAATTATTATGACTAAAGTTTCCTATATTGCTAAGAATATAAATGCAATTTTGAGTCTTTTATTTTTATTGTTGGGATTTTTAACTTTGATAAAGATTTTAAAGTAAATTTATTTTTATATTTACAATATTATAACCTACCTGTTTATTGAAATATGATTAACGCCATTGAGAAGAATTTGCAAAGAGGTATTCAACTCTTGGAATATATTACTGATGAAGAATATAGCAACACTAAGATAGCTCCGTACTATTCCAGTATTGGTGGCCACATGCGGCATATTTTAGATGTTTTTGATTGTATATTTGAAGGCTTGGAATCTGAAAGTATAAATCTTATCGATAGAAAACGAAGTGAATCTGCTGAAAATTACACTCAGCATGGTATTGCTTATTTTGATTTAACTATTGAAAAATTAAAAGCTTTAAAAGAAAAAGACTTTAATAAAATTGTTAAGGTTACAGATGATATAGGCTTAGGTACTATTTCAGCGAATTATACGTTGGCAGGAATATTAATTCAAGCTCATAGTCATGCAATACATCATTTCGCAAGCGTAGGTTACGTAATATCTCAACTTGGAATACAATTACCGGATGATGATTTTGGATTCAACCCAACAACTCCAAGAAATAAACTAGTTAATTAGCGTTTAGTTTTTTAACTTTTTTCAAATATTTTTTTAAATTAAAATACAAGTTTATAAAGTAATTTAAATTTGTATAACTCACATTGTTTAATTTGTGATTTTTTATTCCAATAAGATATGCAATTTTCCAATGCTCCTTCAATGTTCTTAAAGCCTTAAAATAGCTTCCTTTTGAAGCGTCATAAATATGCGTTGGTTCAGAAATTATTCCGTTAATTTCAAGAATTTTAAAATTTTCACTTTTCAATAACTCTTCAAAACTATTGTATTTAATATCCATTCTTCCATAAAACCAGCCATCAATATTGCTGTTTATAGTATCGAGTAGAGTTGTTAAATCGCTATTTATTAAGTAATTGCCATTGATAAATTGTGTTCCCTTTGAATGGTTCCCAATAACGTTTAGGATTACTTCTTCATTTTTATCAGGAATACTGTCAAGCTTATCTTTATTTATTTCAGTAAGTAATGTTAAGTAATTTTTTGCTCTTTTGTTATTATTAATTAATTCTAAAAGCGAGTATTTTCCGTTGCCTGTTACAGTTAAATATTTTTTCAACGTTACCGAGGTAATTTTCCCTTTTTGTTCACCAGGGATTTTAAAATAAAATATGCCACATTCATTTTTATAGTCAATAAATTCCTGAATCAACAGATCTATTGAATTGTATTTATTTAAATAAGTAGAAAGTTCATTTTTTGAATTGATTTTTTTTACCAATAATCCCCTGAATCCAATATCAGGTTTGATAATTAATGGAAAATTTATTTTTTCTGAAGATATTTCAGATACAACTGCCTTGAAAGGAGCATTCTGTTTTATAAAAATTGTTTTTGGCCGGTATTCCAAAGGGAGTAGTTGTATTGTTTTATATTTAGATTCAAGGCCATTTCCTGAACCATCCATTCCTGGATTAACTGCCGAAAAAAATCCAAAACTTCTTGACTTTATTGCTAGATAAAAAGCATAGGGTAGTATTGGTATATAAAACATATAGGTTGGCCAATATTCCCAGTTCAATATTTTTTTAAAATTGAATAGCTTCATTTATTTTTGATTAAAAAAAGCATTTAGAATTATTCGTATACCCAAAAATCCTAGAGAAATAGCACTAATGGCTAGTATCAATCCCACTACAAACCATAAATAATTACCTTGAATTTTTATTGCTTTAAATCCTACTGTTATAAGTATTGGAGCAGCTATTAGAAGTGGTAGAGCTGCTAATTCATACTTAATACCCCTGAAAAGTTCTTTTCTATCCGTTCCCATTATTATAGATGATTAATTCAGATTTTATAGTATCGTAAAATTAATGTTTTCAGGTTCTTAATTCTTAAAAAATACTAAAATCAGCATTTTTTTTGATATAGTATTGATTTCGTTATAATAATGAGCTAAAAAAAGCGAGAATTTTGATTCTCGCTTTTTTTTAATTGGTCTTTAATAAATTTCCAAATAATACATTTCATTTCATCACCATCTTATTCCACGACAGGATTTCTAACTTTAATTTTAGTCATTATTATGATTATAACTTAAAGGGATAATTATTTAATAATCACTGTCAATAATAGCATTAAACGTATTGCTTGGTCTCATAGAATTTCTTGTTAATTGTTGGTTTGGTTCGAAATAACCTCCTATATTTACTTTTGCTCCTTGTGCCTTAATTAATTCACTATTTATTGTAGATTCTTGCGTTTCTAACTTGTGAGCGATTTTAAGGAATTTATTTTTTAATAGCTCATCTTTATCTTGTGTGGCCAATTCTTGTGCCCAATACAGTGCTAAATAATAATGACTTCCTCTATTATCGATCTCATTTACTTTCCTAGAGGGAGATTTCCTGTTTTCAAGAAATTTTGAAGTAGCATTTTCTAATGTTTCAGCAAATATTAAAGCCATAGGGTTGTTAAATTTTTTACCGAGATGTTCCAAAGAAACTGCCAATGCTAAAAATTCACCTAACGAATCCCATCTCAAGTGTCCTTCTTCAACAAATTGCTGTACATGTTTAGGAGCAGATCCACCTGCGCCAGTTTCAAACAATCCACCACCATTCATCAAAGGGACAATGGACAACATTTTTGCACTTGTACCCAATTCCAAAATTGGAAATAAATCAGTTAGAAAATCACGCAAGACATTACCGGTAACTGAAATGGTATCTAAACTGTTTTTGACTCTTTCAAGAGTGAATTCTGTTGCTTCTTTTGGAGGCAAGATTTGAATTGATAATCCTGTTAAATCATGAGTTGGTAAATACTTGTTAATTTTTTTAATAATTTGAGAATCATGGGTCCTGTTTTTATCCAGCCAGAAAACAGCAGGTGTATTGGATGCACGAGCTCTTTTAACTGCGAGTTTGATCCAATCTTGGATTGGCGCATCCTTTACCTGACACATTCTCCAGATATCACCTTTTTCAACAGTATGATTTAATAAAATATTACCGGTTTCATCAACAACATACACATTTCCTTTATCTTGAATTTCAAAAGTTTTATCATGAGATCCATATTCTTCCGCTTTTTGAGCCATTAAACCAACATTAGGAACAGTTCCCATTTTCGATGGATCAAATGCACCGTTCATTTTACAAAAATCTATTGTCGATTGATAAATACTGGCATAGCTGCTATCTGGTATTACACATTTGGTATCTTGTAGTTTACCTTCACTATTCCACATTTGACCTGAAGTACGGATCATAGCAGGCATGGAAGCATCAATGATAACATCACTTGGAACATGAAGATTGGTAATTCCTTTATCAGAATTTACCATAGCTAAAGCAGGACCATTTTCAAAACAATCATTGATAGTTTTTTCAATAGCAATTTTCTGATCCTTCGGAAGCTCTTTAATTTTATGAATGAGATCTCCAAAACCGTTGTTTGGATCCACCCCTAAATCTTGAAAGAGATCCTTATATTTAAGAAATACTTCTTTAAAAAATACAGTTACCGCATGACCAAAAATAATAGGGTCAGAAACTTTCATCATCGTTGCTTTCAAATGAATTGAAAACAATATATTTTGATTTTTTGCATCTTCAATTTGAGTAGCTAAAAAGGCTAATAAAGCTTTTTTACTCATTACTGTAGCATCAATTATTTCTCCGGTCAACAAACTTACTTTTTCCTTTAATATTGTTTTGGAACCATTTTGTGCAATAAATTCGACACGAATATTCTTTGCTTCTGATATAGTAATTGATTTTTCATTGGCGAGAAAATCTCCCTCACTCATTGTGGAGACATGGGTTTTTGATTCGGAAGACCAGATTCCCATAGTGTGTGGGTTGTTTTTTGCATAGTTTTTAACAGCTTTTGGCGCTCTTCTATCAGAGTTTCCTTCTCGTAGAACAGGATTTACAGCTGATCCTTTTACCTTGTTGTATCTTTTTTGTATTTCATCCTCTTCTGGTGTAGTAGGAGTATCTGGGTATTCAGGAATGTTATATCCTAAAGATTTTAACTCTTTGATTGCGCCTTTCAATTGAGGAACCGATGCAGAAATATTCGGTAATTTGATAATATTTGCTTCAGGAGTCTGGGTCAGTTCACCTAGCTCAGCCAAAGCATCTGGCACACGTTGATCATTCGATAAATATTCAGGGAAAATAGCCAAAATTCTTTTTGCTAATGAAATGTCTTTGGTCTCAATTTCAATTCCTGAGGATTTTATGAATGACTGAACAATTGGTAAGAAAGAATAGGTTGCTAAAGCAGGGGCTTCATCTGTTATTGTATAGATTATTTTAGGGGATTTACTCATTTTATTTTATATTTTTAAATAATAATTATCAAAATATTCAAGCAATTATTGTATTCATAATTGTTTAAATTTTTAACTGTGCAAATATAGTAAATAAAGCTGTAAAAATTGCTTACGAAAACGTTATAAATGGGAGATTATTTTGATTTTACATCAAAAAAAATAGATGAATATTACGAGTATTATAATGCGTTAAAAAAACAAAAGCCATAATATTGATTTCTCATTATCATGGCTTTTTGCTGGAGTACTTTTTTTAATAAGTCTGGGACCAATTTTGTTTCAGCCGTTATTGTCATCTTTTTGCAAAGACAACACAACTAAAACCTTAACCTCAACTTGTTGCTTCTTACAAACCAACTTCTTAATAAACTAGTTACTCCTTTCAAAATAGTGCCTAGCGCTTTGTTGTAACCGATTAAAGTTACTCACTCTAGAATGCTATTTCAAAATGCCTTTAAAACCATGTTTCCATTTATTCATGCTAAATACCTGGGCACATTACTCTTTTAAAGCTTGGTTTTAAAAACGATGTTCAAGAACATTTTGAATTTCACCATGAAAATAAAAAAGTAGGACCTTAAAAAGTTACATTCTTAATGATTACTTTGATACCTCTCGGCTAATTCTATTGTAAAATAAAGATGTAAAAATCTAATTTCCAAATTTATATCTACGATATTTTTAACAAGATGT
>PVMS01166975.1_pt1 | contig 16427 bp, 14 predicted proteins | sample 1853461 | NCBI WGS metagenome assembly PVMS01 (sample SAMN08582032, study PRJNA380276) | Marine sediment metagenome, whole genome shotgun sequencing project. | isolation source: ocean sediment barecode stripped | collected 2017 | reverse complement strand
TATAACCCGTGAATAACAAGAACTTTTGGCTAGGAATCGAGTCAATATTTTCTTGACAATAGATGTGTATGGAATAAACTATCTAAACAACCACTTGGGCGCTGAAACGAATGTCTGAGAGGGATGTAAGAGGGAAAAGGAGATCTTGATGGCAACCAAGAAAAAAGCAGTAAAGAGAAAAGCTACAAAGAAGAAAGCAGTTAAGAGAAGAGCGGTAAAGAAGAAAGCAGTTAAGAGAAAAGCGGCACCAAAAAGAGCTACAAAGAAAAAAGCAGTTAAGAGAAAAGCCGTTAAGAAAAAAGCAGTTAAGAGAAAAGCTACAAAGAAGAAAGCAGTTAAGAGAAAAGCAGTTAAGAAAAAAGCTACAAAGAGGAAAGCGGCTAGAAGGAGATAAGGAGGATCAAAATAGTTTCGCTTTCAGTGAAAACGAAACTTTGATTCTTTCTAAGTGTTTAAACCAATATTTTAATATCCCTCTTTTTTGTTCAGGTTCCTTTAGTTCGGAATTTTACGTTTCAGCGCCCAGTTACTTTTTCTTCGAAGGACCCTCTCCAACGCCTTAAGCCCTTATAAAGCAAGGGCGTACAGGTATATCGCCTTCAAATATTGGCCTTCTGGGAAACATACCGGATGGTCATCAGCATGCCCGGTTCTGCAAATTTCTTTGACCCGAAGATCTGCCCGTTGCACACCTTCCATCACCGCTGAAAAAAATTGTTCTTCCTTGACCTGCCTGGAACAAGAGGCCGCAAATATGATCCCTCCCGGTCGAGTCAACTTTGCCCCCATCTCCGCCAACCCCGAATAAGCTCTTAAAGCCGACTGAATCTGTTTTTTGTTTCCAGCAAAAGAAGGCGGATCCAAAAGTATCCGATCGAATCGCTCTCCCTTATCGATCAACCTTGGTAGCGCATCAAACACGTCTCCTTGAATTTGGCGAAAAATTGATCCCGAAAATTTTCGGTCAGGAAAGTTCAATTGAATGTTCCTGCGCGAAAGCTCCAAAGCCTGGGAACTGACATCGACTTCACACACAGAGGTAGCGCCTCCTGCAAACGCATAAACCGAAAATCCACCGGTATAGCTGAATACATTTAACACTCTCTGATCTTTCACCATTTCACCGACACGATGGCGATTATCCCGCTGATCGAGGAAAAATCCTGTCTTGTGACCGACATAAATATCCGCTTCAAAAGTCAGGTGGTTCTCACAAAAACGAACGGGACCTGTTGGCTTATCACCAAAGAGCACACTGCCTTCCACATATTGAGTCGACTCAAGCCGCGATGTCACTATATTTCGGCTCCATCGCAATACACATGTTGTGACGGATAACTCTTCCTGAAGAACTTCCACCAGCTCCTTCAGAAAAGGCAACCAGGATAACGTGTATAGTTTCATGACCAGAACGTCGCCATAGCGATCGAGGATGATACCGGGAAATCCATCGCTTTCCCCATTCACCAGCCGGTATCCAGTGGTCCCCTGTTCTGCCAGACCTCGCCGCAGGGCTATGGCCTTTTGCAGACGTGATCGGAAAAATTCTGCATCGATTCGAATCGGTTTATTCACCTGTAAAATACGCAAACGTAAATCAGAGTCCGGGTCCAATAGACCGATGGCCAGAAAACGATTCTGGGAATCGTAAATCACTCCCAAATCGCCAGAGGACGCTTCCACTGAATTTTCAATTTGATAATGGAATACCCAGGGATGACCCTGGCGGATTTTTTTTTGCAGGGTTTTAGAAACGCGGATTTTATGCATTCAAAGTTTTCAGGGGACCTCTAATAATTAACAATTTACCTCGCTTGCTCTCGCCAAGCCCTTTAAAACCAGGGCGGGCTTGGTGCAAAATAGAATTTTTAGAGGTGCCTTTCATTATTTAAATTTTTGGCAGACGGATTCGGTCCATCGTATTCAGGATACGGGTCTGTCTGATCTGCAAATCCGAATGAGGTTTATGGATAGACCAGCGCCGGGGACTGGGCAAAACTGACACCAGCCATGCAGCCTCGACGGGTGAAAGCGAGTTTGCCGACCGATTAAAATAAGCCTGGGCCGCGTCTTCACAACCATAAATGCCGTCGCCCCATTCAATCACATTTAAATACACTTCCAAAATTCTTTGTTTGGACCAGAAACTTTCGATCAGGATGGTGAACCAGGATTCCAGGGCTTTACGAATCCAGGTTCGACCTTGCCATAAGAAGACATTGCGGGAGGTTTGCATGGAAATCGTGCTGGCACCGACTTTCCGATCGGTGGTGATGTTTGTGACCAATGCAGATTCAATCGCGTCCCAATCGAAGCCTTGGTGTTGGAAAAATTTTTGATCTTCAGAGGCAATGACCGCCTTCACTAAATTTGGAGACGTCTCTTGCAAAGCAACCCAATGCATGAAGCCTCTTGGGAGCCTTTCCTGATAATCGCTTTGCACCCAACGGATCCATAGCAAAGGAGTGGTGGAGGGATTGACAAACCCATAAACCAGAACCGGCGTGATCGTCAGTATTAAAAACCCCAGAAAACAATCAAAGGCCAATTTTCCCAATCGCCTGGAGATGGATTTCTTTTTCTTTCGCTTGGTATTTTTTTTTCCCAGAACTGCCGGCAAACCGGGGAAGAAACCTTGCGACTGATTTTTTTTTACCCTTCATCGCAATGGTTTGGAAGTGAGTAGGCTATAGACAAAAAACGGACGACTTTAGCTACTCTTCAATATGGAGTTGTAATACTGTAGCCTTTTCTGAAACCCATCCTGATGGGCCGCAGAAATTGTCCGATTATAGGATTTAAAATGTTTAAAGTTAAATGGGCTGTAGATGCGATCCTTATTTTTTCTATGCTTGATTTCAAAATGCAGATGCGGAGCAAATGTCCTGCCAGTATTTCCCGACTCCGCGATCATCTCGCCTTGCTTCACATAGGTTCCCTTCTTCACTTTCACTTTGCTGAGGTGAAGGTATAGGGTTTTGACGCCTTCACGTGGATGATCGATTTCGATACAGTAGCCATTGGCACGTGTGTTCCAATTGGTCCGTGTGACCTTGCCCTCGAAACTGGCAAAAATTGGTGTTCCGACATTGGCTTTAAAATCGGTCCCCGAGTGCCCTCTTCGTTGGTTTTTACGGAATTCCCCCGGCAGGGAGGTGATTTCGATATATTCCCGAATAGGAGTTTGCCGGTCGATGATTCTTTTGGCAATTTCACGGCCAGCGTTATCATAATAGGCGCCAAACGATGAACCGGGTTCCTGGTAATAACTGGCTGCAAATGTTTTATGAAAGTAAGCGCTTTCATAAACCAGATTCAACACTTTAAATCGTTCATTTCCAGAGACTTCCTGATAAATTACCGTTAAGGAATCGCCTTTACGCATCTTGCTGTTGATATCAAAAAACCAGGTCAACAAGCGACCAACATGGGCAGAAAGGCTATTACACCCCTGCTCCTTGGTGATCACTTTGCAAAAAGTATAGGTCAGAGAGTTTTTAATATTTACGTGCAAGGCATGTGCCTGCTCACCGCCCATGTGATCGGCAGTGGTAAATGATGCCTGTTGCACCTTCAGAGAATTTCCCTGGACTTTCGCTTTTCTGGTTGTTCCTGCCTTCGCTTTCTCTTCCTTAGCAATCAAGGCTTCATCCATGGCCATTACCGGCTCTTGGGAAACCTCTTGTTTGGGGGATGAAAGTTCCGCTTGTTGAGACACTTCCACTTTTTCCAGTGGGGCCATTTCGGCAGGGCTGACAATCAACAAATAATAAACGTTCAATCCCAGAGAAATCACTAAAACAAAATGCAACCAACTTGGTCGCTCGGGACGCTTTCTTGAATGCAATTTCTGATTTTCCAAGTAGGGCATTTTAGAACCTGATTCGTAGGAGTGATCAACAGGGACTTTCACCGTACTAATCAGGTGATGTGAAAGATCTGAATTCGGGGACCTGCAATGGCAGGCTATTTAACAGGAGGCTCTTGTTCCTTTATAGATTTCATACTACAATCGAGCTTTCCAAATTATGGCAGATTACTGGCCGGATAACAACACATTTACACTTGCTTTTCAAATGGATAGCCCAGAATTTATTCCCGAAGTTATATACTTAGAAGATAACGCCGAAACTTATCCCTTGGCAAAATCGGTTTTAGAACAATTCCCTGACATCCCGGTGCGCAGGATAAAAAATACCGATTCGGCGTTACAAGAAATCCGGGAAAACTCTGAAGATGTTTTTGGCGCCGGGAAAAAACAGTTGGTACTGAAAAAATTTAAGGGGTCTTTCATCAAAAAATGCCCGGGGATCAGCCCTGGCATGGTGTGTTGTAATTATTATGTGGTCAATCTGCTGAAAAATTGCATTTACGATTGCTCTTACTGTTTCTTGCAAAGTTTTCTCGATAATAATCCACTCATGGTGGCATACGTTAATATCGAGGATTTCCTGGCGGAACTGGATGCAGTCTTTTCCGCACATCCAGACCAGGTTTTTCGAGTAGGGACTGGGGAATTGACCGATAGCCTGGCCCTGGAAGGGATCCTGCCCTATTCCGACTATCTGATTCCCTTTTTCAATAAAAAGCAAAACGCAGTTCTAGAATTAAAAACTAAATCCGACCGCGTGCAGGAATTGCTAAGACAGGATGATCCGAGCAACGTCATCGTTTCCTGGTCCATTAACCCACCCGAAATCATTGCTTTGGAAGAAAAAGGCACTCCGCAACTTGAACAGAGACTGAATGCGGCTCGTTTGTGCCAGGAAAAAGGCTACCGCATTGGTATTCACTTTGACCCACTCATCCATTTTCCGGGATGGGAAAAAGCGTATGAAGATTTGATTGACCGCATGTTTGCCGTCTTGTCGCCGGAAAATATCGAATGGATCAGTCTCGGCAGCTTTCGTTACCGACGCGAGCTAAAATCCATCATCAAACAAAGGCATTCACAAAGCCAGCTCTTCAACAGCGAACATGTCGCCAGTAAGGATGGAAAGTTTCGCTATATCCGGCCTGTCCGCAACCAAATGTACGAGCATATACGTGCTCGATTGCAAGAGCGATCCAAGGACCTGAGCATCTATATGTGCATGGAAACCAAAGAGGTCTGGGAGTCGGTGACGGGGAAACTCCCCAGAAGCGATGAAAAGCTCAACCAGTTTTTTGACCGGGCCACGCCCGGTGGGTAATAATCATAGCTTGCTTGAGCGATGGCACCATCAAGCCTTTTACTGTGCGAGCAGTAAAAACGCAGAAAAGGTCTCTGTAAGAATTTAGAGGTACCCTTAAATTCGCATGGGCATGACAATGCTCAAATAATCCTTGTCATCATCCATCGTGATCAGGCAGGAACTGTTTTGGTCTTTCAAGTTGAGAACCACTTCCTCAGATTGAACCGCACCCAGCACATCCAGAACATATTTGGCATTCAATCCAACCACCACTTCATCTCCCTTATGGTCGATGGCAATTTCCTCTCTCGCCGCGCCCATTTCGGTGCCGTCTGACACTAGAAGAAGCGTCCCTTTCTGAATATCGAAACGCACCATTCGGGATTTTTCATCTGCCAGCAGTGCCACTCGCTTGAGCGCGTGGATCAAGTCTTCTCGATTGACCGTGACATGGAGTTCATTGTCCTTAGGGATTACCTGACGATAGTTGGGAAACTTGCCCTCGATTTTTCTGGAGATGATGACCTGCTTACCTTTTACAAACGCCAGATGGTTATTTTTGACGGAGAAGCTAATAGAATCCTCGTCATCCTCCATAATTTTCAGGAGCTCCACCAAAGCCTTCTTTGGCAGTAAATAACTGAGGTCTTCTTCTGACCCGGTTTTTTTCAATGGACGTGAAATCACTGAAAGCCGGTGCCCATCGGTTCCCACCAGACTGGCCTTGGCATCTTTGCTTTCCAGCAACAATCCGCTGAGAGCCTGCCTGGTTTCATCTGGAGAAACGGCAAAGAAGGTTTTGCGAATCATCTCCCGCAACTCCTGGCAATTAAATTCCATCAGGGGATCTTCGCTATACTCTGGAAGCGATGGAAAATCTGCTTCAGGCAAACCTGGCAAACGAAACTTCGATTTTCCACACTTTATGGTTACCCATTCGTTATCTTCTTTTTTCAGGTGGATTTCCTGTTCTGGCAACTCCCGGATAATATCGAATAGTTTGCGCGCATTCAGGGCAACCGATCCAGATGAAATGATATTCGCAGGGTAATAACCCTGGGTGCAAATTTCCAGGTCGGTAGCCTGAATACAGATTTCATCTTTATCCGCAGTGAGAAGCAGGTGGGAAAGAATCGGCATGGTGCCCTTTGTTTCCACAATTCCCTGCACCTTTTGCACGCCATTCAAAAAATTTTCCCTACTGATTCTAACTTCCATATCCGGCGTCTCCAATATGTGATGCCCTTGAGGTGGGCTTGAAATTTGGTTTTATGATGCGGCGCGGCTCATAGCAAATCGAATAATCTGCAGATAATCTCGATTTTAATTATCACAAATACAAAATCCTGTCAAAAGTAAATCCTTTTGAAGAATTACCCCTCCCCGACCCCTTATATAAAAGGCTGGGCTATACCCGGTGGAAGTCTGGCCTGGAAGACCGCTGAGGGAGTGTATTGACTTGTTTTTGACCTTGTGCTAGCGTCCAAAGAGGCCCTGAAACATAGGATTGTTATACCACATTTTCCCCTTCGGAGACCCTATGATCATCGTAATGAGTCCAAATGCAACGGAAGAGCAAATCCAAATGGTCGAAGATATGATCAAACAACTGGGTTATGCATGCCATGAAATCGCGGGAGTAGAGCGAAAAGTGATTGGTGCCGTGGGAGATGAACGTGGGAAAGACCGTCTACAGGCCATCGAATCCATGCCGGGTGTTGAAAGTGTCGTGCCCATCCTCAAACCCTACAAACTTGCCAGCCGCGAAGTCAAATCCAGTAATACCGTGTGCCAGGTGGGAGATGCCACCATCGGTGGCAAAGAAATCGCTATCATGGCAGGCCCCTGCTCTGTTGAAAGCAGAGACCAGGTGTGCACCACTGCCAAACTTGTGAAAGAAGCCGGAGCCAATTTTCTCCGAGGCGGCGCCTATAAACCGCGAACCTCTCCTTACAGTTTTCAAGGCCTGGAGGAAGAAGGCCTCATACTACTGCAGGAAGCCAAAGAACTATCTGGATTGCCAATTGTGACCGAAGTCATGAATCCCAGAGAGGTCGATCTGGTAGCCCAATATGCGGATATCATGCAGGTCGGCGCAAGAAATGTGCAAAACTTCTCTCTCTTAAAAGAGCTGGGGAAAATCGACAAACCCATTCTTCTCAAACGCGGAATGATGACCACCATCAAAGAATTTCTGATGTCGGCGGAGTACATTTTATCTGAAGGCAACCGCAACGTCATCCTTTGCGAACGCGGAATTCGCACCTTCGAGACCGCCACTCGCAATACCCTCGATCTCAGTTGTATTCCAGTGCTTAAAAAAGAAACCCACCTCCCTGTTATCGTAGACCCAAGCCACGCTACGGGTCACTGGGATATGGTGGAATCCATGGCCCGAGCCGCTATTGCCGCTGGCGCAGACGGATTGATGATCGAAGTTCACCCGGACCCGGCCCACGCATTTTCCGATGGCCCACAATCTTTAAAACCAGCAAAGTTCGCGGCTCTGATGGACCATATCCGGCCTTTCATCAACTTGATGGACCGCACTCTGAAATAAAGCCCGCCTTAATTTGCGTTACATCCTGCGAAGCATTTCGTCATCGTCAAAGAGTTGGGTCTTTTCTTGAATCTGTTCGTAAATGAGTTTATTCTCTTAAAGGGATTAATTTAAGGAGATCTCCAATAATCCAATATTTTTAATCCGGCAAAAAGATTGATGAACCACAAAAAACAAGTTAATTTAGACGCTTTTTATACAGCCCTACCCCAGGCTAGAAACCTGAGTTTACAAATGAAACAAGAGGAAAGAGGCTGATGACAAAAATCACTCAAGCAAGCTACGACCTATTTGCATCGGGCATGGTGCGATGAAAAATATGTATCTGGCTAACAGAGACCTTGCCAGGAACTATATGTGCACCCTGAGAGAATATCTGGATGAGGTCATCTGCCCGGAAAAGTTCAGCCAATTTGACCCTGAAAACCCACAAAAATTTTACCTCGAATTTAAAAACCTTGCCCTCGATGTGATCGACAAGGAAACCATTTCGCTACAAAAAGAATTATTAAAATCCGAGAATAGCCACCTTATACTTTTGAAGCGAACCGGGCTAATTGATGTTCTGGTTGAAAAAAGTCTTCAGTTGGCGGTTTGGTTATATAACTTCACTCACAAAACAAATTTGGAATACTCACAAGTGCCGGTAGCCATTCTTGGTTTGGGAGGATATGGGCGTGAGGAGAAATACTTTCTTTCTGACGTTGGTTTGCAAATCATTCATTCTTCCATGATTGCCAACGATCAAGATACGCAAATTGCTCATTCCGTCATCAACAATTTTGAATACCTGTTTATCCATCAGGACATATTTCCTTCGACGATCAATTCCTGTTATGCAGAGTCCTCTGAGCTTGAAAAAATGTTCACTCAGCAAAACCTGACTAACTTTTTTTCCTTGATGGAGCACCGATTCATCACTGGCAATCAGATGGTCTATGCGGAATTCAGCAGTGCGATCAAGACTGCTATCCTGCTTCATAAAGATGAAATCCTCGAAGAGTGTTACCAACAAAAACATCTTTACGATATCCAGAACACCGTTTTCCAGCAAGAGCCTAACGTCAAGGAAGAACTGAGCCGATTGTATTGGGCACTGGCCCTGGTGCGAATCCACCACAACCTGGAAAAAATCAACCAATTTGAAATCCTGTTTGAACTTTACGAAAAGAATATCCTCAGCGCTCCAGCGTTCAAGAATATGCAAAACTCGTTTAACTTCATGTCCAAAGTCCGCCTGCTATTGCATTGTTGTCAAAAAGGCGCGCATCGGGATGTATTGAGTTTTGAGGTGCGGGAAAAAATCGCCGAAAATATGGGATTTGGTCTCAAAGCTTTTTACCAACACTATTTTTATCAGGCCGGTTATCCCTTAAAACGCTATAGCCGCAACCTGTTTTTGGAGAGCATGGCATCTGACACGCGCAAGGTAAAATCGCTTTCAGAACATTTTGCTCTCAATATCGAAGACCAAATCATATTTGACGCTGAGCCAGAAAAAATTTTTGAAGAAAACCCGCATTGGATGTTCCAGATATTCAGTTGGGTTGCCGAGAATAATTACCATCTCTCCTATCCGGTGATCCGCTCCATAGAACAGAATTCCGCCCAGATGTCACCGATCTTTGTGGATGAGAATTCGCGTTGGGAAATCCAGGAATGCTTTAAACGAATCATCGAGGGACGATACTATTCCAGAGCAATTCGCCTGCTCCACGAGTTCGACTTATTGGGAGAATACTTCATTCCAGAATTCAAGGATGTGTGTGGCCTGCTCCAGGATATTTATGTGCATAAATTCCCCACCGACATTCATATTCTCTCGGCTCTGGATGCCCTCAATTCCTTGGAAACTGAAGAAGACGTGGAACCCTTTCTGGTGGAATTGTACGAATCCTTAAAGAACAAAATCACACTCAAACTCGCGGTGGTTTTGCACGATATCGGCAAGGGCGTAGCAAAACCGGGTGAGAACGAGGAACTGATAGGCGCGTACATGGTTCCAGGTATCCTTGGAAAGCTAGGGTTCCCAAGCAATTCCCCTCAGGTAAAAGATATCGCCTTCCTGGTCGAAAAACATTTGACCATGTATGATCTCATGCTCCTGGACCCAGAAGATGATGAAACCTTTGAGCTGGTCTGGGATCTGGTCGATCAAGATAAGGAGCGGTTCAAGATGCTGATCCTGCTCACTTTCGCTGATCGTGCTGGAACCAAAATGAAAATGTCGCCCTCACAAATCCAGCAATTGAAAATGTTTTTCCAATTCACTATCTACCACAGGCGCCACGCCGATGTACCGCAGTCCGTCAAACTGAAATTTTTGGAAAAAATCAAACTCCCTAAAGACCTGCAATCACAGTTAGATGTTTATTACGAATTCTCCAAGTCCCCAGATGCTTTTTCCACCGAAATGATTTACAAACCTGACCAGCCCTCGGAACTGGTAGTTTGTGGAAAGGACAAAAAGGGGTTTTTGTTCAATGTTGCCGCGATTTTAGCATTCAACCATCTCAATATTACATCCGCCAACGTTCAGACGATCGAAGACGATGTCTTCGATGTGTTCAGTATTCTTGATGCCTCTGGAAAGATCATCGATCCTTCCAATTTTTACTTTGTTCAAAAGCAGGTGGCAGAAGACCTGCATAGGATATTTGTCGACAAAGAAATTCCTTCGCAAGTGTTTAAAGACAAGAGTCTGATGAGCGGTGACCAGCAAAAAAAATTCAACGACATTAAACTCAAATTTAAAATTATCGGTCGATCAATCAAATTGTCTACCCACGATGTCATCGGAACCTTTATGGTTGAAACCAAGGTTTTTTCGCAATTCAATATTGAAATACAGAAAGCCGTGTTGCATAGTAATCAGGAAACTGCTTCCACAATATTTTATATACGCCCAGAAGACGTGCAGATAATCATTAATAAACAGGATCTGTTTATTAAGACTTTGAAGAACGCGCTTCAGCAGTTATTGGAAGGCAATACTTCGCTTTTGGAAGAAGGGGCAGAACCGCGCTGAAGCTGACACGTTTTTAGTAAAATACGCACTAGCGTGGCAGGCGATAGCGACGGATGACCGGTTGAATTCAAGCCATTTCCTTTAGACTCATACTTCCTGCGGACATTTTTCCGTCGAAAACGACTACGAACTATTAAAGGTACTCTGAATGCAATATTCCTGGACTGGAACACAAGCTTATTTATTGTGGATAGCACTTTGCTTTTTGCTGTTGCCAGCACCCGTGGCGAACGCCCAATCTCCCGAGGAATTATTTAACCAGGCGATGAGTCTGGACAAAGATGGGTTCCTGGAGGAATCCACTAAGGTCTGGGAAAAACTTTTACAAGCAAATCCTGAAGATAGCTTAAAAAAAAATGCGCAATTAAAATTAGCCTCTACGCTTTTCAAATTATTGAAGTTCAAAAAATCTGAACAATTGGTAGGTGATTTAATTGCATCCGATGCCAATAATTACCACGCGCATTTTCACTTAGGGAATATCCTTTCCGCCCAGCGAAAGTATTCCGAGGCTATTCCAGAGTTCCAGAAAACCGTCGAACTGCGTCCGCAGGAAGGACTGGGTTTCGTTGGCCTGGCACTCAGCCGCTTTGGCAACCGGGAGCCGGATATTGCGGTTAAATTAGTACGTTCTGCCCGCACCATTTTCCGTAAAAAAAAGAATATTGTCTGGACGCAAAATATGCGGATCATGGCCCAGCAAATCAAAGGCTTCGCGATTTATAAACCAAGCTTTGCTGAGCTTTGGTTGGAGAACAATATCAAATTAGTCCGCAAGACCTATGAGAAAAAACTGTTTACTCCCTCGCTTTCGCGCTGATTAGGCCATTCCATCGTTATCCCCTGCGCAATCCTGAAATAGAAAAATACGGCTTTGCAAAATTATATTAAAATAGCTTTAATAATACCTCCACCGGAACATCAAACCGCCTATTTTTTAATCAAAAAATTCCATAAAATTTAACATAAACTATTGAATTAATTAAATTTTTACAAATTAACGGTTTATTAAAAAAAATTAATGCAGAGTTAATTATGTTTTAATTTTCCTTCTATATACTTGGTTTATTACTTTTCTCCTCCTTTTGGGGGAAGCGAGGATGTTGTCACGACCCCTCCATCCCCCACAGCGTATCAAAGAATGGCCGGGAGCGGACCCGGCCATTTTTTTTGTCTTTTCGGAATCTCCAGTCCGGGACTTTTTCAGATATTGACCCATCTCTGAAATTCAAAAACCACCATTTTTTTTCAGCAAAATCTTCTTAAGACAGCGTCTAATTATAGATATCTGCCGACGATTTGGGAGCATCTATTTTGATTCAATACCTATTAATGTGTTCTCCAGATTACTTCCGAGTGAAATATGTCATCAATCCCTGGATGGAAAACAAAATCGGGACGATTGATCCACACTTTGCTATGAAACAATGGACAAACTTCTACCAATCACTCAGGGAATTCACCTCCGTTAAGCTGATCTCACAAGAGTCCAACGCCCCAGACATGGTATTCACCGCGAATGCCGGTCTGCTTCTTGGCAACAAGATTGTTCTCAGCCAATTTCAATTTGCCGAACGGCGGTCAGAGGAAAGTTATTTTTGTTCCTGGTTCGAAAAGCGGGGGTACGAGATCATGCAAATGCCTGAAACAGTTCACTTTGGGGGGAACTGGCGATGCTTTATTGCAACCGGGCGGAAACCTTCTGTGGGCTGGCTATGGATTTCGTAGTGACCGGGAAAGCCACGATATTCTAGCCAGTAATTTCGATATTGAGGTTGTTTCCTTGCGCTTGATCAATCCAAACTTTTACCATTTAGACACCTGTTTCTGTCCCTTATTAAACGATAAAATAATGTATTTCCCCGGAGCATTCGATTCTCCATCCTTAAAGCAGATAGAGACCAAAATCATGCCTGAAAACCGAATTGCAATTAGCTCCGAAGATGCCCGGCAATTTGTCTGTAATGCCGTTCTTGTCGGGTCTAATTTGTTCATGAATCAGGTGAGTAATGCTCTTGGCAAGCAATTGGAGAGCTGGGGGTATAAAATTCATATCCACCCCGTATCGGAGTTTATGAAAGCCGGCGGTGCCAACAAATGCCTGACCCTCGCATTGCGCAATCCCCGGTAGACATAAAACAAACTCCAACAAGCCACGTTGATTCAGCAAATAAGGGTTAAATGGGTTTTATTTTTAACCAGATTAGGTTAATATCACTTGGAAATCATAGGAATCAAATAGGATTAGTTTTGCGGTGAGCCGTATTTATCGCAAAAGTGCGCTGATTAATGCAAGTTTCAGTATTGTGGGCACCTCTAATAGTCCGTTTTTGCGCTGACGCATATCCTGGCAGTCATCCTGCTTTGCATTTTGCAACCTGCAATAAATCCGATTTCTGCGGACCAGGAGGCTCTCCTGCCTGTCAACTCTAATAATAGAATGTTTTAATAATGAAAAAACGATCTTCAAACAATCTCGTTTGGATTGACCTGGAAATGACTGGGCTGGATCCGGAAAAAGAACGCATCATAGAAATTGCTACACTGGTCACAGACGGCGATTTAAATATCCTGGCGGAAGGCCCATGCATGGCCGTTCATCAAAGCAATGAGATGCTAAAGCTCATGGATGATTGGAATACCAAGCATCACACGGCATCAGGCCTGACCCAGAGGGTCAAGGAATCCACCATCACCGATGCCGAAGCCGAGCAGAAAACTATGGATTTTATCCGCCAGTTTTGCCAACCGCAAGTGGCACCCTTATGCGGCAATTCCATTTCCCAGGACAGGCGATTTCTGGTGAAGTATATGCGGGGCTTGCACGATTATATGCATTACCGGAGTATCGACGTCACCACCATCAAAGAGCTGATAAAACGGTGGTATCCCAACGGACCGAAGTTTGCCAAAAAAAAGCCAGGCACACAGAGCCGATATCGATATTCGTGAATCGCTTGAGGAACTTAAATTTTACCGCAAGCATTACTTTCCCAACGGGGCACTGCCAAGCGAACTGACCTCAACTGAGAAAGCTTAGAGGCATGAAAAAAGGAACTTACCTCACCGTCGGATTTTTAATATTCGTTGGCTACCTTTCCTTCACCCTGATCTGGACTGGCAGTAGATATCATTGCGATATTTGTATTGTCTATAAAGATCTGGAGGTCTGTCAGGAAATCAAGGGGATAACTCGAGAAGAAACCATCATGACTGGCATCAGCACCGCCTGCGCCGGTGCCGCAAACGGCATGACCGAATCTATCGAATGCCAGTCATTGCCACCTAGCAAGCTCGAATGCAAGGAAATCTAGAGGACTTCTAGCTTTTTTTGCAGAGCAACAACTTGAGGCAGAAACTTTCTACCTCAACGAATTTTTAAAAACCCACCCTTAAGCATCCCCACATACCAGATTGTAAACTTCCTTGTATTTTTCCTCGACTTTCCCCAGGCCAAAACGGAACCGGTCCTTATCCATTTTTTCATCGGTGTCCCAGTTCCAGAATCGACAACCATCCGGGCTGATCTCATCGCCGAGCAAAACTTCACCTTTGTGAACACCAAACTCCAGCTTAAAATCCACCAGTGGAAACTTCCGGGCTTTGAAAAACTCAAACATCAATTGATTGATCTTGATTCCAGAAGCCTTCAATTGTGCGACCTGATCTTCAGTCGCCCACTTGAAAGTCTTGATATGACTGTCGTTGATCATCGGGTCACCCAATGGATCGTCTTTGTAAAAAAACTCCAGGATCGGCGGGTCAAGAACCTCGCCTTCTTTCCTGCCAAGACGCTTGCACAAACTGCCTGCGGCAATATTTCTGAGCACCACTTCCACAGGAATGATCTCCAGCTTCTTCACCAGCATTTCCCGATCAGATAAATGCTCGACAAAATGAGTCTTCACACCCTTCTCTTCCAAAAATTGAAAAATTTTTGCTGAGATATGATTATTCATCGTGCCCTTATCCACAATGGTCCCGGTTTTGATACCATTGAACGCCGTGGCATCGTCCTTGAAATACTGCACATACAGATCCGGGTCTTCGGTGGAATAAATTATTTTAGCTTTGCCTTCATACAACTTATCTTTTTTCTGCATCTCAAATCCCTTAAATTAGTCGTCTATTTTTTTCTACGGACGTTTTTCGTTTTGAAAACCCGCTTAAAAATCGTATCAACATTTTTTAATTGTGTTTGTACATCGAAACACTTTGTCAGTTCTTTGCCATTCAGGTATTTCTTAATGTCCTTATCCTTTTTCAGTAATGAAAGGAAGTTGGCTCCCTTCCAGGCCTTCATGGCATTTCGTTGCACCAGTTGATAGGCTTCTTCCCGCGTTGCGCCTTTGCGCACCAATGACAGCAAGACACTCTGGGAAAAAATCAGGCCGCCAGTGAGCTCCATATTTTTCTTCATATTTTTTGGATAGACCAACAGCTTATCCATCATACGAGTCATGCGTCGCAGCATATAATGAATCAATATCGTGCTGTCTGGCCCGATCACCCGTTCCACAGACGAATGGCTGATATCCCGTTCATGCCACAAGGGAATATTTTCCAATGCCGCCATAGCGTTGGCGCGGACCACTCTAGCCAATCCGGACATCTGTTCGGAAACGATCGGATTGCGCTTATGCGGCATGGCAGACGAGCCCTTCTGTCCTTTGGAAAAATATTCTTCCGCCTCCAAAACTTCCGTTCTCTGCAAATGCCGAATTTCCGTAGCGATTTTATCCAGTGTACCCGCCAAAATAGCTAGCGAGGTGAAGTATTCCGCATGACGGTCACGTTGGATCACTTGACTGGAAGCCGGTGCTGGTTTCAATTTGAGTTGCTTGCATACATAATCTTCGATTGCAGGATCGATACTGGCAAAAGTTCCTACCGCCCCCGAAATCTGACCATACGCGATTCGATCACGAGCCCGTTTAACTCGCTCTTCGTTCCGTCGCATCTCTTCATACCAGATAGCCAGTTTCAAACCAAAAGTGATCGGTTCGCCATGAATGCCATGCGACCGGCCTATCATCGGTGTCATTTTATGCAAGTCTGCCTGTTTCTTGAGGGCTTCACAAAACGGCCTAATTTCTTTCAGGATCAAAGTAGCCGCCTGTTTCATTTGCACCGCAAGCGCCGTGTCCAACACATCCGAAGAGGTCATTCCCAAGTGCATATAACGAGCGGACTCTCCAACATTTTCCGCAACACAGGTCAAAAATGCGATGACATCGTGTTTGACTTCCCGTTCAATCTCATCGATTCGATCCACATCGAATCGGGCTTTTTCTTTGATTTCATCCACAGCAGATTGAGGTATCTCTTTCCTCATCGCCATCGCTTCACAAGCAAGAATTTCAATTTGCAGCCAGATATCAAATTTATTTTCCGGCTCCCAAATGGCGGCCATCTCTGGAAGAGTGTAGCGTTTAATCAAGGTGTATTCCTTTTAGAATGGGTTGAAAAATCAACGGTTGATGGAAATGCGGTAGTTCTATAAAATAAGCTTAAGCATATTGCCCTGGTAAAAATTACTTGATTATTAGAGGTCCCTCTTAAAATCAGCAACACTCTCAAATAAAATATATTTTCCTGTGTATCAGAGTTTTATGTCGTATTTAATTTTTGTAAACAAATAAAACAAAGCAACCCATTTCTGTTA